>Ga0310786_10000628_pt1 | contig 56704 bp, 44 predicted proteins | sample AusTroGonzalo_MG_FD_203881 | JGI IMG/M metagenome (GOLD analysis project Ga0310786, IMG submission 203881) | Bovine rumen microbial communities from tropical cattle in Woodstock, Queensland, Australia - Gonzalo_03 (v2) (version 2) | ecosystem: Host-associated > Mammals > Digestive system >...
GGTTTTTCCTGCTTTTTGCCAAACAAGGAAAGGTCGCAGACCGTTTTCTGTCCTTTTTCGAGATCGTATTGCAGCCTTCCGCGGGTCCCGTCCATGTCGGCGGCAGGGACGCCCTTGTACAGGATGACCTGGATGTCCTCCTTCATCAGGAGTTTCGGCCCGGTCCCGGCGAGAGCGTCCGACAGGATGTTAATACTGTACATGCGGCTTTCGAGATAATACCCGTCCTTCGTGAACGTAAGTTCGAGTTTCGTCCAGCCTTTTTCATGAAGGCGGAACTTCGATCCGACCGTCTTCCCGTTCTCCATTTTTCTTTCCCATTCGCCGCTGAGCAGGGGGAGTTTCGGGCGTTCCCGTTTCAGTTCCATTCTGACGCCTTCCAGCGGCTTGCCGTCGGCGTCCGTGATGGTGAAACTGAGGTCGAATTCCGAAGCGTCGATCCGGCTTTGCTCGTCAGCCAAAACGGCCTCGACTCTTGCCTTCTCGGCCCCATCTATTGTCCGAACCGCATCGGGGCTCTGCTTCATCCGTTCGACGACACGCAGGATCGATTCGGCCTGGTTGAAACCGTTGTCCTTTGCCATCTTCAGCCACTTCGCCGCCTCGTCCGGATCCCGTCCCTGCCCGCCGGGCACTTCGCCTGCGTAGAGATGCACTCCGAGTGAGTATTGAGCGATGACGATGAGCCTGTTCGTATTGGTGTCGGGTTTTCCCGTCAGGTGGATGTCGCCGCCGCCGACATGGCTCAGATAATCGAGTACGGTTTTCCGTTCCTGCAGCGGCATGCTTGCGACCTTTTTCAGATACTTCAGGGTATCCTCGCCCGCTTCTCCGGGCTTTTTCTCCAGGGAGGTCATCCCGAGCAGGTGCATGCCCAGGATGTTTCCGCTGTCCGCGGACCGCCTGATGGATTCGAGCCCCTCCGCTTTCCGCTCCCCGCCCACGAGATAGCTGCCGTAGAGCGCCTGCGCCGTCGGATTGCCGGCATCCACGGCTTTTTTCAGCCATTCTTCGGCCGCGGCCTTGTCTTTCCCGGTCCCTCTGCCTCTCGCCAGACAATCGAAGTACAGAAGCATGGCATCCGTGCTGCCCTGTTCCGCTGCGGCGCGGAAGGACTTCACGGCCGCTTCATAGTCATTCCTGTCGCAGGCGGCAAGCCCGTTTTCGAGTTCCGCTTCGCCCGGTCCGCTCTTTTCCTTTTCGATGGTCGAACTGCCGGATGCTTCGGTCTTCGGTTCCGCGCCTTCTTCGCCCTTGCCGCATCCGGTGAAGGCCGCGGCGGTCAGAGACAGTGCGATCATGGCGAGCGCGAGGCGGCGAATCGTTTTCGTTATCATTTTCATTGAAAAAACCTCCGTGGGTGTTTCCTGGTTGGGGGGTAGTCTTGCCGGAAATTGGGGGGAAACGGCCCGGACATAAAAAAAAGCAGGACGATTCCCCATGCGCGAAATCGTAGGTCCAGCCAGGAACCTGCTCTCAAAACGACGAAGAAACGCCCAGCAAGACGCGAAGACACAATGGTCCCTGCTGGTGTATTTCATTTTTGAGGGCAAAAGAGCATATCTTGAAACTTGGCTGGTTTACGATTTCTTTTGCTGAAATAACCGATACAATGAGCCCGGAATCCGGGATTTTACCTGAGGCGAAGCCCAGTTCCAGACAACACATTACATGCTGTCGGAAAAAAATCAAATGGTTTTTCCTCTTTTTTTTATGTTTTTCCCCGATTCCGCTCTATTCCGGGGCGTTAAGAAACGCCGGACGATCGCGGACTTTACGGGACTTTTTCGGAATCTTGTTTTTTGTTTATTTTTCGAGATTGACATTCTCCGTTTTCCGCGTTATAATAATGCGTACGATTAATTCTCATCCACCCCCGAAACGTCGGAGCAAAAGCATGAAACACTTCATCCTCCCCGTTTGCACGGCCCTCGCGGTCGCCGCCGCCGTCGGTTCCTGTGCGAACGAAACCCGGTCAACGTCAACGCCTGAACAGAAGCAGGTCAACATGAGCAAACTCGCAGAAACAAACGGATTCCGGAGCGAGGACAACGGCGTCGTCACGTCCGTCATCTTCTACACGCCCGAAATCGTCCGCGTCACCAAGACCCCGTCGAACAGCACGAAAACGCCGTTCGTCACGCCCACCGTCATTCTCAAGCCCGAAAAAGTCGACGTAAAAGTCGAAAAGACCGACGCCGCGATCACGGCGAAATCCTCCGCGCTGAGCGTGGTCCTGGACCGGAAGACCGGCGCGCTCTCGTTCGTCTCCTGGAACGACACGCATCTCCTCGCCGAAGACGCCGCACAGCCGTTCAAGATGGAGCCCGTGGAGTATCCCAGCGGGAAGACGGACACGGTCACGGCGCGGTTCCGCGTGGACCCCGACGAGGAAATCTACGGGTTCGGCCAGCCGCAGAACAACAAGTTCTCCCAGCGCGGCAGCAAGTTCCCGATCCACCAGGGCTACCGCTTCGTCTCCGTTCCGATGTTCCAGACCGTGAAGGGCTACGGCGTCTTCCTGGACAACCCGGCCAGCGGCGAGTTCGAGGAGAAGGACAACGTCCTGAACTTCATGTTCAAGGACGGCGAGAACCTGGACTACTACTTCATGTACGGCGGCTCCACGGACGGCGTCGTCGCGCAGATGCGCAAGCTCACCGGCGACTGCCCGATGCAGGCGCTGTGGACGCTCGGGTTCTGGCAGAGCCGCGAACGCTACAAGACGCAGGCCGAGCTCCTCGAAGTCGTCGAGAAATACCGCCAGCTCCACATCCCGCTCGACGGCATCATCCAGGACTGGCAGTACTGGGGCGAGGACAACGACTACTGGAACGCCATGCAGTTCCTGAACCCCGGCTTCCCCGAGCCGAAGAAGATGTTCGACCGCGTGCACGAGCTGAACGCCCACGCAATGCTCGTGATCTGGCCCGACTTCGGGCAGAAGACCGAGCAGTTCAAGGTCATGAAGGAAAAAGGATTCCTGCTCGACATCGACACCTGGCCGAACAGCACCTCAGTCGGCGGCTCCGGCGGCGCGCGCCCCTACGACCCCACCGGCAAGGAAGCCCGCGACATCTACTGGAGCTACGCTAAAAAACTGCTCGACTACGGACCCGACGCCTGGTGGATGGACTCCACCGAGCCGGACCACCACAACATCAAGGACGCCGACTTCGACCTCCCGACCGCGCAGGGCACGTTCCGCCGCGTCCGCAACCTCTACCCCTTCTACACCACCGGCGGCGTCTACGAGCACCAGCGCGCCGACGATCCCGAAGGGAAAAAGCGCATCTTCATCCTCACGCGCTGCGCCTACGCCGGGCAGCAGAGATACGGCACGAACACCTGGTCCGGTGACACCGTCACCAGCTGGGACTCCCTGAAGGACCAGATCGCGTGCGGCCTGAACATGAGCCTGGTCGGCCTGCCCTACTGGAACGCCGACATCGGCGGGTTCTTCCTCTGGAACTACCCGAACCGCACCCGGAACATCGCCTTCTACGAGCTCTACGCCCGCTGGATGCAGTTCGGCGCCTTCACGCCCATGATGCGCAGCCACGGCACCGACGGCCCGCGCGAGCTCTATTACTTCGGCAAGGAAGGCGAACCGGTCTACGACGCCATGCTCCGCGCCATCAGGACGCGCTACGCCTTCATCCCGTACATCTACTCCATGATGCACGACGTCTCCGCTAACCGCGGCTCCATGATGCGCCCGCTCTTCGCCGACTTCCCTGAGGACAGGAAGACGCACAAGCTCGAAACCGAATTCCTGTTCGGCAAATCTCTGCTCGTCGCCCCGGTCGTGAAGTCCATGTACCTCGCGAACAACCGCATCGACGTCCGGCAGACCAAAAACTGGGACGTCTATCTCCCCGCGGGCTCCATGTTCTACGACTTCCACACCGGCAAGTCCTACGACGGCGGCCAGACCATCTCTATCGCCGCTCCGCTCGACCTCGTGCCGCTCTTCGTGAAGGCCGGCAGCATCATCCCGATCGCCGAGCCGGTCGAATACGCCGAGCAGAAGAAATGGGACGACCTCGAGATCCGCGTCTATCCGGGCGCGGATGGCACCTTCACGCTCTATGAGGACGAGTTCGACAACTACAACTATGAGAAAGGCGCGTTCAGCACCATCGGGTTCACATACAAGGACGGCACGCTCACCATCAGCGACGCGCGGGGCAGCTTCCCCGGCATGCTGAAGGACCGCACATTCCGTATCCTGCTGGTGAAGGATGGCGTCGGCGTCGGGGAGACCCGCACCCCCGTCGAACAGTGCAAGACCGTCAAATATTCCGGCAAATCCGTTTCCATCAAGCTCTGACCGGATCGTTCCGTTTTTAACACTTCCACGGCCGTCCGGTCCATCCGGATGGCCGCTTTTTCGCAGCAATAATGAATATGAGGCTGATCGTTATTCGTATCGAATAGCAAAGATGAACCATCCATCCTCATCCGGGGGGAAAAAGCGAGCGGCACATGGGAAAACACGCGTCCGACAGAAGGTCCGGCGGCATCACAGTTCCGGCAATCATTGCCATCATCTCCGAGGAGCGGGAAAAGAAATAAAGCTGAGCGCCGCAACCGTCCGAAAGGATCTGTTTCTGCTGTCAGGCGTTCTTCTGGGCGTCTTCCTGACGTCCGGCTGCGGGTTGTTCGGAAAGAGCGAAAGCGGGAAAGAGTTCGAAGCGTGGAAAGCGGAAGCGGAAACCATTTCGCAGCCCGATCCCGCCCGCCGGCAGCAGATGCGGACTGAACTAGACAAACTCAGAAACTCCGCTTCGGAGTCACAGGCGAAAACGCAGGATGAAACGATCGCCCGCCACGGCCCGCCGACGAAAACCGAACTTGACGCGCTTCGCGAAAAGAATCCGACCCAATGGCGGACGACTCCGTTCGGGACCATGGATTTCTATCTGCGCGGGATCCCGATGTACCTGTTCTACAACCCGCCCGTCGGCCCGTAGCCGGGGTCCGGAAAAGTGAAAGCCGGGACGTTTCGGTTCCGGCTTTCTTGTATGCAAAAGAATGGGAAGACTCAACGGTCCCCTGCCCCGCGGTCAGCGGCGGGGCGGGAGCGTGATGATGGAACCGGTGACAGGCTGGCCGTCACGGAGCTTGCCCTCGTTTTCGCGGGCGATGTCCTGCGCGCGGGCACGGTCCCCGAGCTGGGATTCGGCGATATCCTCAAGCGTCTCGTTGGCTCGCACCTGGTACATGCGGGAGACGTCCGGCGCGGCACCGCCGCCCATGATGTGGACCGGCGGATCGTCGACGACGGGGTTCTTCGGCGGGTAGCGGCGTTCCGGTTCCTTCGGGACAACCTTCGAGCCCTTGGTGGCGACCGTGGCAACGTCGACCATCTCGTCGCGGGAAGCGAGGCGGAACATGAGCGTCTCGGTCTTTTCCTCGGGACGTCCGAAATCGGTCGTGATCTCGGCGTAGAGCGTGACGGGGCCGATCATCTTCTGCGAGCGCTGGCCGTAGTAATGCGTCTTGACCTTGTAGTCGCCGTTCAGCGCGGCGCGGACCATGAACTCTTCCGGACCGTATCCCTGCGTGATGTCGAACGAATTGCGGCCTCCGTTCGTGGTGAATCTGTGCTGATAGAAGCACTCCTCGCCGGTCGGGTCGACGGTGTGCAGGTCCATGTCGGACATATCGGTGTCCCAGCCGATGGTCACGCGGAGGTCCATCTCCAGCGGATGCACCAGACGGGAATCCACGCCCTTCACCTCGACGCCTTCACGCTTCGCCTTCACGATGATGTCGTTCAGCTCGGTGATGGCGATGAGCTCGACGTCGCGGAAACGTCCGTCCGGCTTCTTCACGATCACGTTCATCATCATATCGGCGGCGTCCTGCCACCGCTTTGCGGCGGCGAGCACGAGCGCGAGGTCGCGGTAGGACTGCGGCTCTTCAGGCGCGAGCTCCAGGACTTTGCGGAACACGATCTCGGCGGCGTCAAGTTCGCCGAGGTATTTCAGGTGGTAGCCGAGCACGCGCAGGAGCATGCGGTTTTCGAGCTGCATTTCGGCGAGGTTGGAGACCACGCGGACGGCGAACTCCTTCTGGCCGTTGCGGGCGAAATAGTCCGCACAGTCCACGAAAAATCCGAGGTTGGAGGCATTCTTCGCGCGGAGTTCCAGATAGCGTTCCTGCGCCTTATCCTTCGCGGACTCAATTTCCTTCAGGTAATCTGCACCGGAACTCCACTGGTTGAGCTGGATGGCCTTGGACGCGCGGTCCGGGGCCGCAACGGATTTTGCTGCGCCACCGGCGCTTGCATCGTCGAACACTTCTGCCTCGTCGTTCATCACGGCCATTTCCATCGCGGGCATCGCATCAAACGCCATGGCGTCTTCCCTGTTCATGGACTGACGTGCAGCACCACCGAAGCCGCCGCCGAAACCGCCCATGCCGCCCGCGGCACTCGCGGACCGGCTCATGACGGCGCCGTCAGCCGCATTCATCGGCATCGGACGGATCCCGCCGCCGAAGCCCTTGCGGATGGGTTCGGGCTTGATCTTGCCGTCGTACCAAGCGATGATCTCGGACTCGTAGCGCTTCGCGAGTTCGCCGATGCGGTTTTCCACGCGGGTCTTCTCGTCGTCCTTTTCCTTCGCCTTGTCCTTTGCGAGCTGCGCCTGATGTTCGTCGTATTTCGCGCGGTATTCGGGCAGAGTCTCGGGCGGACGGATGCTGTATTCGAGGTACTGGTCGAGGCTTTCCAGCACGAGCATGGACGTGCCGGGCGTGACGAGCCCGTACTGCTGGCCGAGCATCAGGAATGCGGCCTGCGTGGTCTTCGGGTCGCGCTTGGCGGCTTCGAGCTTCAGCATACCATAGAGCGTGCGGATCATTTTGCCGTCGACCGCGGACGCGGAATCAAGATCGAACGCCATCGCCGGCTGTCCGGCGACCTTGACCTCGAGTTTGTGCTTGCCGTCGGGGAAAGTCCCGGCGATGCGGATCACGCCGCCCGCACGGAACGCCTTGGCGTTGGCGAGTGCGCCGGGCGCGTCCGCGCCGTCGATCTTGACGGATTCGAGCGCGGCAGGAGCTTCGGCGAGGAAGTCGGCGACCGCGGCGGCCGGGGTCATGCGTGCGAGGTTCAGGTACAGCGCATTCGCGCCGGACGCCTCGGCAAGGTATTCCAGGTAGGACGTCTCGGACGTGGTGGAGACGGAGACAAATGCGGTGCGGCCCTTCGCGGCGGGGATGGTCTCCGCGCCCTTGCCGAAGGTCTGGATACCGTCTGTGAAGACGAATGCGCAGGCACCGGCGGGGACCGCAGCGAGGAATTTCTCCAGTCCGCTGAAATCGGTGCCGCCGTCGCAGGCGGTCTTCTTCAGGAACTCGATCAGGGCGGTAACGTCGCCGTTCTTCACGGTGAACGTCTTCGCGGGCTCCAGGGTGTTGCGGAGCACGGACACCGAAACGTCGACCGTCGCGTCCTTCATCGCGGACGAGGCGAAGAACTGTTTCAGCAGTTCGAATTCTGGCGCATGGTCGTTCGAAGCGCGGGAGCCGGAGGCGTCCCACAGGACAGAGACGGATTTGGGGGTACTGAACGTCGAAGCGGTCGCGGCTGCGGGCATGGTCGCGGAGACAAGGAAGAAATTATCGCCGCCGAAACGCTCGACCTGAACGGGCGCGGGCTTGTCGGCCACGGTGATGCGGAGGTCTTCCGGCAGGGCAATGTTTTCGAGCGTGCGTTCGCCGAGGAGGGCATTTTCCCAGCGCGTAAAGTTGAGGTTTGCGAACGGCGCGGACTCGACCTGCGGCGCGGCGGCGGGGTCCATGACCTCAATGCGGATGGACGCCTTGTCCAGCGTGTTTTCGAAGCGCATGGGCAGCGTGAAGATCGGCGCGCCGTCCACGCGGTCCACTTCGGAGATGAACGTGATGCGGACGCGGCGGGAACCCTTGGCGGGGATCGGATAGACGCGGGTGCGGTAGCTGTTGCCGCCGACGGACTCGACGAGCGCCGGGTCGGCGCCCTTGCGTTCGATGGCTTCGAAGACTTCCTGCGCGCGCTTCTTTTCCACGATGGACGCGTCGATCATCTTGCCGTTGATGTCCAGCGCGGCCCCGGTGACCGTGGCCCCGGCGGGCAGCGGCAGCGTGAACTCGCCTTCCAGCGCGAGCGGATTCGGGTTGGAAACGACCGCCTCGAAGACGGTGCTGGCGATCTCGCCGCGGATGCGGACCGTGGCGGAGACTTCGGACACCACGACCGGGACCAGCTTCGGGTCGGCGGGACGCGGCGGGGGAAGAATGCGGATCGGGGGCAGAATCACGACCGGTTCGACGAACGGGCGCGGACGGGGACGGATGTACAGATCCTGCGTTTCATTCATGGTTCTGGCTCCTGCGTTTCCCCCGGCAGCGGCAAGCTGCATCGAGGCTGTTTTCATGCGCGGGGCGGACTCCTCCATAGCGAGGGCATCCTCCGACAGAATCTTCGCGGTCTTGTTCGAAGTAAGGATGGAATCGCCGGCCTTCCGGGCGAATTCGGCGTTTTCCTGCATGGAATCAGTGTTCACTCGCCGCGAAAGCATGACGTCACGGCGGGCTGCAGCGGGGGCATCATCTTTGAGGGACGCGGTAGCGACCGCGCCGGCTGCGAACGTGGAAGCGACCATGGGAGCATCATCCATATCGTCGGCGGCATCCGGGACCGCGCCGAATGTAAAGCCCTGCGTCGGGGCAGCGCCGCCGAAACCGCCGGCAGCACCACCGAAACCGCCCATACCGCCGGCAGTGGGCGCGGCGGCAAAGGATTCATCCTGCATGTCGTTGGCTGCCATCAGGCGGAGCACTGCGCCTTCCGCGGCTTCGTTTTCTTCCGACACCATGGCCATGGTCTCGATCGCGGCCGGTGTCTCGACCTTTGCGGAGGCTCCGTAGCCGTCAACGGTCATGCCCGCCGCGGGTACGCCGTAGTTGTCGGCGCGTATGGCGGACGAATCGTCCTTCAGCGTGGTGAGGACGAGCTGGAAAGCCAGAAGGCAGACGGCGATCCCGGCCGCAGCCTTCCACATCAGCGGGAAATGCGGACGCTCTTTCGCATATGCCGCCTGGAAAAAACGGCGGCGGAATTCATCTTCCGACGTGAAAATGCCGGTCTTCTCGCGGGCGTCGTGACGCTCTTTGAGTTTCTGGAGCAGCTCGTCGAGATCGGGCGCTCCGCCATTGGTGTCGTTATGCTTCTTCATAAGAGACCTCCCGGATGGATTTGGCCAATAATTGTTTCGCTTTGTGGATCCGCTGGTACAACGTGTTGCGGGAGCAGCCCAGCATCGCGGCGGCCTCTTCCGGAGAGCGTCCGGACAGGACTCCAAGCGAAAGCGATTCCCGGTAGAGCTTCGGAAGACGGGCGATGGCTTCATCCAGCCGGTCCAGCAGGCGCGCCTCTTCGGCATCGTCTCCGGACACTGCACCCGATTCTCCGTAATCAGCCAGGACATCGCGTTCCCGGGCACGGTCACGCATCATGTCGTAGCACACGTTGAGGAGGATTCTGGTCACCCAGGTCGCAAATTCCGACTGACCGCGGAAAGCGTCATACTTCTGCCACGCGGTCAGCAGAGCCTGCTGAACGGCGTCGTCAACGTCTGCCGGACTTCCGAGGATCCGCATCGCAGTTCCCCGGAGCATCCCGAGCTTCTCTTTGATCAGCTGTTCGAAGACCTGTTCCCTGGTTTCCATACGACCTCATTCAACATGTTTCAACCGATTAGACCATTCTGCCCGGCCAAATCTTAGCATGTTTCCGAAAAAATCTCTTTTTATCTGAAAAAAGTTGTTGGTTAAAGGAAAAGATTCCGTTATGATCTCATTGCAGGGGCGCTTCCGCGGGCTGTACCGCAGGCGCGGAACCGGCCTCCGCCGCCGGCGTTTCCACGGACTGAACCGCGGGCGCGGAGCCTTCATCCCCGGCCGGGGCTTCCTGCTGCGGCGCGTAGATCACCTGGAGCGCCAGAAGGATGACCGAGATCAGATTGATCCCCGCATGGATCAGCATCGACGGGATCACCGATTTGCTCTTCTCGTACTGCCACTGCATGATGAGAGCCAGCAGGAACAGCGGAATCACCGGGACCACGAGCATCTCCCACGGGAACGGCGCACCCTTGGCCACGCCCGACAGCGGGATATGGAACAGCGCGAAGACCAACGACACCACGACGGCCGCTTCCTTCCGGTAGAGGAACACGCGGACGAAACGGTAGAAGATGTGGCGGAAGGCCAGCTCTTCGGCGACGGGCGCGGCGATCACGGTGATCAGGGCAAAGCCGACGAACGTCAACGGCTTCATCGTTGTGAACATCTCCACGATCGTCTGTTTCTTCGCTTCGATCCCGAACGCTTCCAGCAAACGCGTCAGGCCGAACTGAGCCCCGAACGTGACCAGCACAGCCAGGACGAAGACCGGGAAAAGGAACCGAAGGGAATACCCGGGGTCCATTTCAAGCCCGAACTTCTCCTTCATGGAACGATTGCGTTCCGCGACCAGCGCCGCGATCAGCAGGGAGACCACGACCAGGCCGTTCTGGATGACCAGCATCGCCGCCGTCAGCCTGTTCCCGCTCAGATACGGAGACAGGGATTTCACGATCTCCTGCGAGAAAACGGCAAACGCGGCCCAGGTCAGCAGGATCAGGGAAGCCGCCACGCAGACAAACGCGCTGCGGCGTCCGGTAAAGGTATCGTAGTTCAATCTCATTTTACTTCTCCAAGATGTTTTTCACGCAGATAACGGAGGAACGGTGCGGCGTCCGGCACGGGGCTTCCGGTCAGACGGCGCAGGAAATCGGACGGCGCATATTTCGCGCCGAAACGGTACACGCGGTCGCGAAGCACGGTCAGGGCGTCGTGCGGCGTTTCCGGCAGGCCGTCGGCGAAAAAACGCTCCTTCAGCGTCGCGCCGATCAGGTTGCCCAGCATATACGTCGGGAAATACCCCACGCCGCCGCTGTACCAGTGGACATCCTGAAGCACGCCTTCGCGGTCATTCGCGGGCCGGATCCCGAAATACCGCTCGAACGTGTCGTTCCATATCTCCGGCAGATCGTCCACGGCGATCCTGCCGTCGATGAGGGCGCGTTCCAGCTCCACGCGCAGGATGATGTGCAGATTGTAGGTCACCTCGTCCGATTCCGTGCGGATGAACGACGGACGGACGCGGTTCACGGCCTTCAGGAATGCCTCGAGCGGCACGTCTTTCAGGTTCGCGGGAAACGTCCGGACGAGGTCGGGGTAGAAATTGCGCCAGAATTCGGGGGAACGCCCGAGGATGTTCTCCCAGAAACGCGACTGCGATTCGTGAAACGCGAGCGACGCACCGTCGGAGAGCGGAGTCCCGGCGTATTTCGGGGAAATCCCCTGCTGGTACATCGCATGGCCGCATTCGTGGATGCAGCTGAAAATACAGTTGGCGGGCTCGCGGCGGCGCACACGTGTGGTAATGCGGACGTCATCCAGCCCGAAATCCGTGGTAAAGGGATGCGTGGAGAGGTCGAGGCGGCCGTGCGTGTAGTCGAATCCCATGGCCTCGGTCAGGCGGCGGCAGAATGCCAGCTGAGCGTCGGCATCGTAGTCCCGGTACAGGAACGAATCGTCCGGCGCGGGCTTCGCCATGATCTCCGCCAGAAGCGTTTCAAGCCCCTGTTTGAGCGGGGGGATGATCTTGTCGAGCATCTCGGACGTGAGGCCTTCCTCGTAATCGTCCAGCATGGCGTCGTAGGGATTCCGCGCCTCGGGGAAACAGCCGGCGTATTCCTGCTCGAGCGCCAGAAGTTTTTTCAGCGATTCGGAGCAGAGACGGAAATCGGACGTGGCGTAGGCCGCTTCCCATGCCGACTGCGTCTCGCCGCACTGACGCGCAATGCGCCCGGCAAGTTCGGCTGGAACGGCCTGTTTTTTGCGGAAATCGCGTTGCAGACGACGGATGAGGGCCGCTTCGTCGCTGTCCGGCTCGAAGTCCATCGAGGCGGCCTCGCGGATCAGCGCGCCGTAGACCGGATCGGTCGACTTCTCGTGCAGGATCACGGTCAGCGTTTCGAGCTGGGCGGCGCGTCCCGCCGCGGCGCCGGACGGCATGTAGACCTGCTGGTCCCAGCCGAGCACGGCCAAAGCGGAGTTCAGGTCGCGGATCTCGGCGGTCCGCTTCAGAAGAGGTGCGAGCCGGGGATCCCAGGGACGGTCCTGAGGGGTCATACCCGGACCTCCTCCTCACCGGACGTGCGGTCGGCCGCGTGCGACTCGAGCGCGGGCCGGACCACGGTCGCGAGGTAGTCGGCGACCTGCTGGGACGCCATGCCGGTAAACGCTTCCGGTTTCAGGATCTCGTCGAAACGGTCGGCCACAGAAGCGAAGAGCGGGTCGGTTTTGAGGCGGGCGATCAGGTCGTTCTCGCCGCCGCCTTCCTTCACGGTGCGGGCAGCCTCCATGGAGTGCATGCGGATGTGCTCGTGGAGTTCCTGACGGTCGCCGCCGGCCTTCACGGCCTCCATGATGATGTTTTCGGTGGCCATGAACGGAAGTTCCGCGCGGATGTGGGCGGCGATGACCTTCGGCCACACCTGAAGTCCGTTCGTAATGTTCGTGAGGAGCGACAGGATCACGTCCGCGGTCAGGAACGCCTCGCCGATCACGATGCGGCGGTTGGCCGAATCGTCCAGCGTGCGCTCGAACCACTGCACGGATTCCGTAAGCGCGCAGTTCAGCGGCAGGCCGATCAGGTAGCGCGCCAGCGAGCAAACGCGTTCGCTGCGCATCGGATTGCGCTTGTATGCCATCGCGCTGGAACCGACCTGCTTCTTGCCGAACGGTTCCTCGATTTCCTTCATATGGGCGAGCAGGCGGATGTCGTTCGCCATCTTGGACGCGCTCTGGGCGATGCCGGACAGCACAGCCAGCACGTTGTAGTCGATCTTGCGCGTGTACGTCTGACCGCTCAGGCAGACCGGACGGTCGAACCCCATTTTCGCGGAGACCATGCGGTCCAGTTCGCGCACCTTGTCGCAGTCGCCGCCGAAGAGGTCCAGGTAGCTCGCCTGCGTCCCGGTGGTGCCCTTCGCGCCGCGGAACGGCAGTTCGTCGATGGCACGGTCGAGCGCGGTCAGATCGAACATGAAGTCCTGGATATAGAGGGAAAAGCGCTTGCCGAGCGTGGTAAGCTGGGCGGGCTGAAAATGCGTGAACCCGAGCATCGGCATGGACTTGTATTCGGCTGCGAACTTCGCGAGGTTGTCGATCAGGTCCAGCAGCTTCCCGCGGAGGATCTTCATGCCGTCGCGCATCTGGATGAGCTCGGTGTTGTCGGTCACGAAACAGCTCGTCGCGCCCAGGTGGATGATGCCCTTCGCTTTCGGGCAGACCTCGCCGAACGTGCGGATGTGGCTCATCACGTCGTGCCGCACCTCCGCCTCAATGCGCTCCGCCTCCTCGAAGTCGATGTCGTCCAGGTGGGCGCGCATCTCGTCAAGCTGTTCGTCGGTGATCGCCAGTCCGAGCGCCTGTTCGCTCTCGGCCAGCGCGAGCCAGAGACGCCGCCAGGTGGAGTGCTTCCGCTGGGGCGAGAAGTTGTAGCTCATTTCTTTGCTTGCGTAACGTCCGGTCAGGGGGTTCTGATAGGTCGTGTAATCCTTCATGCTTCGAACCTTTCACGGGGAATGCCCGTTTTATAATTATGGAATTGAATCATACAGCATTTGAATATACACCATTTTTTCCGTTCTTCAACCGCGCAGGGCGTTTTTCCGCAATTTTCCCCGCTTTTCTTTCAAACGGGCACGGATAAAACGGCGCAAAAAAGGCGGGACGCCTTGACCCACCCCCTGGGAAGACGCCCCGCACAACCAAGTCTGTATTCAGAAGCTTTTAATCCGATTCAATCCTCCACGAAGAGGTCTTCATCGTCGAACGGACGGATGTTGCTCGCGCCGGAATCGTACTGGGCGTTGGAACCGGAACCCGGACGGGCAGTCGGAGCCGGGGTCGTGCCGTCAGCGCGGCGCGCGCCCTGTCTCATTCCGCCGAAGCCGCCCATGCCGGCGCCCATGCCGCCCTGGCCGAGGTTGCCGCGTCCCATGCCGCCCTGAGGAGCCGCAGCGCCACCGGCAGCACCGCCGCCGAAGCCGCCGCCGAAGCCGCCCATGCCAGCGCCGCCGCCAAAACCGCCGCCGAAGCCGCCCATGCCGCCCTGAGGAGCCGCAGCGCCACCGGCAGCACCGCCGCCGAAACCGGCTCTCGGAGTCGCACCGGCCGCGCCGCCGCCGAAACCGGCTCTCGGAGTCGCACCGGCCGCGCCGCCTTCACGGGTACGGGGCTGAAGAGCACCGGCTCCTGCGCCGCCTTCACGGGTACGGGGCTGAAGAGCGCCGGCTCCTGCGCCGCCTTCACGGGTACGGGGCTGAAGAGCGCCACCTTCACGTCTGACACGGGGTTGTCCTTCCGGAGCGACTGCATTCGGCCCGCCAGCAGCACCGCCGCCAAAGCCGCCCATGCCAGGTCCGCCAGCAGCACCGCCGCCAAAGCCGCCCATGCCAGGTCCGCCAGCAGCACCGCCGCCGAAGCCGCCCATGCCAGGTCCGCCAGCAGCACCGCCGCCGAAGCCGCCGCCGAAGCCGCCCATGCCGGGTCCGCCAGCAGCACCGCCGCCGAAGCCGCCCATGCCGCCGCCCATACCAGGACCGCCGCCGAAGCCACCCATGCCGGGTCCGCCAGCAGCACCGCCGCCGAAGCCACCCATGCCGCCGCCCATACCAGGACCACCGCCGAAGCCGCCCATGCCGGGTCCGCCAGCAGCACCGCCGCCGAAGCCACCCATGCCGCCACCCATACCAGGACCGCCGCCGAAGCCGCCCATGCCGCCCATGCCGGGTCCGCCAGCAGCACCGCCGCCGAAGCCACCCATGCCGCCGCCGAAGCCGCCCATGCCGGGTCCCATCATGCCGGGGCCGCCTGCGGCATCACCACGCGGTCCGGGAGCCGGAGCCGGGGTAGTCGTTTCAGGGACAGCCGTTTCCTTCGTGTCTTTGACCTGTTCGGTCTTGGCACTGGAGCATGCGGTGAGAGTTGCCATTCCGGCGGCCGTTGCCAGGATGATGATCGCGTTGAGGTTTTTCATAAGTTTTGACTCCTTATCGTTTAAGTTTGTGTTATCCAAAAAATGAGAAGATGTTTCAGGCATCCGTTGTTTTTGACCGCATGACCGTCATGCAATCCGGGGAAATCCTGCATTTTTCCGAACTCGCGCAGCTTTCATAACTCTTTCTCGCAGCGTTTATTGGAGTTTTCGGCAGTGTTTTCATCTCAATTAACGCATCCAATTTGCGTTTTATTGCCGGATATTCACTTTTTTTCTGAAAAAATACTGACAGACTTAAAAAATCGCGCCCTTTCTCCATAAAAATCAACACATTATAAAATGACAGGCCTTTCACACCGGAAGAAATCCTCCCCCCCTTTCCCGGCAACTATCCCTGCCGGGCGGGCCGTCTTTCGGCTTTAATTTCGGAAAAAGTCCCGCTTTCCATTTGTATTTTATCACGCGCGTGCTATTGTTAATATGTTCTCAACTGCGAAACGCCGCATTCATCGCGGCTTCAACCAAACGGGGCGTCGCCCCGACGAAAGGGCAAGACATTATGGAAGAGGCAATCAGAGAAAAACTTGAAGAACTCCGGGGAATGCTCCAGGCCGACGGCGGCGATCTCGAAGTCGTTTCCATCACCGGCAAGACCGTCTTCCTCCGTCTCCGCGGCGCATGCGGCGCATGCCCGCACGCCCAGATGACGTTGAAGGACGGCATCGAACGCATTCTCCGGGAATCCGTCGATCCCGAAATCGTGGTCGAACGCGCCTGACACACGGCGCGCGTCCGTCCACGCGCAATCCTTCTCTTCACTCCTGAAACCTCTCCGGCGCCGCGCCGTTTCCGCGTGACGTCCGTTTGGTATTTTTTGCATTCAAAGGTTCAAAAACCATGGCAAATCCTGTCATCCGGCCGGAACAGTCTGTCGACTATTCCCCGATGGAAAACCTCATCCGCGACGCGTTCTGGGACGTGTACCGTCCCGGCGCCAGTGAACATCTCCTGATCCATAAGCTCCGCCAGCATCCGTCGTACCTGCCCGAGTTCAGTTTCGTGGCCGAGCTCGACGGCCGGCTCGCGGGCGGCATCTGGTACGCCCTCTGCACCATCGAAAAAGCGGACGGCGCACGGATTCCAATCCCCGCGCTCGGGCCCATCGGAGTCGCCCCCGAATTTCAGAAACGCGGCGTCGGATCCGCACTCATCCGCCACACGCTCCCGCTCGTGAAAGCCGCCGGGCATCCCGGCGTAGTTCTCTTCGGCGACCCGGCGTACTACGGCAGGTTCGGGTTCACGCCCGGACGCGACGGGGGCATCGCGGCATGTGACGGCAATTTCTACGATGTGCTCCAACTGGCCAGGTTCGACGATTCCGCCGACCTTGCCGGACGCTTCCAGGAAAGCGAGCCGTATCAGATCGACCAGAACGAAGTCGATGCATTCGAGATATGGTTCCCGCCGCGGGAAAAACACGTCCTCCCGACGCAACTGCACTGAGCGTGGAAACTGCTCGACTTCATAAAAAACGTTTCCATAATGGGGCTGTTCCAACCGGGACAGCCTCCTTTTTTTCCTGCTGCGTCCTGTTCAAAAACAGAAAGCCCGGCACATGCTTTTTACATGTACCGGGCAATGCTTCCCTGTTTTTGGGAATCGCTTTCCGACCTTACCTTCTGGTGATGTGGATGGTGAAGTCCATCTTGAAGGTCGAGTTGCGGTTGCCGCGGGTTATGTATTTCTCCATCGGGCCTGGGCCGCAGCTGTTGCCGCCGAGCGGAGCCTGGAAGAGGTCGAGCTCGAGGACAGTCCTTTCGGACGGATTCAGGCGGTCCGGCGTCTTGGCGTCGCGGATTTCCTTCTGCGTCCACGGGGTAGCCGTAAACTCCATGCCCTTGTCATTGTTTTCGCAGCGGACGGTGACGGTGGTCTTGCCATCGTCGGAGGTGAGGCTGACCCAGCTCGTGCCGGTACGGTTGCCGAAGTGCTGCGTCTTGGAGTATTTCGTGATCATGTCATGCACGGTGGTGTGGAAGATGTCGTAGTACGTGCCGGTGCGGCGGTCGATGTAGTTCTCCTGCGGGCCGCGTCCGAGATAGTCGACCTTTTCGTAGTCGGAGGTGAGCTCCATCGTGAATCCGAGGCACGGGAGGGCGCTGTTCCGTTCATCGAAGTCCGGCTTGATCGTGTTGCAGGAACGGATGGTGCCGTCGGCGTAGATGGAATACTTTGTGTTCACAAAGTAATTGAAGCCCTTGCGCCAGTAGAGTTCGACTTCCACGTCGACCTGCTTTGGGGAGACCTGTACCGCCTTCAGGCTGCGGCATTCGTCATCGATCTCACCGTTCATGGCGCGGTCGATGTTGCCGCCGATCCAGCCGTCGTTGTCGACGCGGGCGCGGGTGAAGTTCAGTTCCGGTCCCTTGCGGATGACCATTTCGCCGTCGCAGGTGATGAATTCGATTTTGCCGTCGACGAACCGCACGACGAAGTAGTCGTTGTAGACGGTGATGTTGTTCATCATGTGGTCGATGAACGCCAGATCGGTGGACTTCGAGACATCGACCTTGAGCGGAGTCGCGTCGACGCCGAGAGTAAACGCTTCGTACGCGACCGCATACTTGCGGGCTTCTTCGACCTGATTGTTCTTCAGCAGCTTGACCGGATCGGCTTCCTCTTCGACGATCTTGTACTGAGTGAGGCTGTCGGCCTTCGACGGGAAGACGAGGAAGAACATGTCTTTCTTCTTGCCCGCGGGCACATTGAAGGTGAACGTGGCCTTTTCGCCGGGTGCGAGAGCCGGGACCTTCTGCGTAAGCACGGTGCGTCCGGTCTTGTCGTCCTGACCTCCGGTGAAGACGGCTGCGACAGTGTAGTCCTTGATGGTCTTGTGGAAATACTTGCTGGTGAGTTCGAGCGTGAACTTGCCCGCATCGTCGGGCGTGAGGTCCTTGAAGCGGAGGTACTGGTAGACCTTCTTGACCTCAAGCAGTTTCGGGGTGATCGTGCGGTCGGATACGATCACGCCGTTGTCGCAGAAATTGCCGTCGTTCGGGTTGTCGCCGAACATGCCGCCGAACGCAAAGGCTTCGCCGGTAAACGGTGCGGCCTTGTACGTGCCGTCTTCCTTGCGCGTGGCGCGGATGTTCTGGTCGACCCAGTCCCAGATGCAGCCGCCGATGAGGCGCGGATGTTTCTCGAAGGCGTCCATGTATTCCTGGAAGTTGCCGAGCGCGTTGCCCATGCTGTGGGCGTATTCGCAAACGAAGTACGGCCATTTGTCGCGGGTGTTGGCGCCGGTGCCGTTGATGCCGTCGACCGAGGGATACATGCAGCTGCCCATGTCGGTCACGCCGTCGGTGTGGTCCATGTCGCAGGAGTGGATGAGGCGCGTCTTGTCGAGCGCCTGAATGGCGCGGGAGGCGGCGGCGAGGTTGTTGCCGCGCCCGTTCTCGTTGCCGAGGCTCCAGAAGATGACGGCCGGGCAGTTTTTGAGGCGGTTATAATTGTTGAGGTTGCGTTCCACGTAGGCCTGCTCCCACTCGGGATTGCGGGTCAGGTCCTGCTTGCCGTGGCACTCGATATTGGCTTCGGCGACCAGGTACATGCCGTACTTTTCGCAGAGTTCGTACCAGTACGGAGCGTCGGGATAGTGCGAGGTGCGGACGGTATTGATGTTGTGCGACTTCATCAGCTGGATGTCTCGCTCCATGATCTCGCGCGTGATGGCGCGGCCGTAGTCGGGGTGCGTCTCGTGGCGGTTCACGCCCTTCAGGAGGACTTCCTTGCCGTTGATGAGGAGCTGCTGCTCGGGACCGACCTCAATGGTGCGGAAACCGAGGTTGACCTGCACGGTCTCGAAATCCTCGGACGAATCATCGTCATTGAACAATCCCGTCCAGCCGAACAGGGTTCTCCAGAAACCGGATGATTCCGAGCCGTCGCTGATCGTCATCTTCAGCTGGTACAGGTTCGGGACCTCGGCCGACCAGGTATCGACGTTCGGCACGGTCACGCTGACCGGGATCGCGACGTCCTCATTGCTGCCCGCGGGGAGCTCGACACTGGCACTGCCGGACAGGACTTCGCGGCCTTCGCGCAGGAGCACATACTTCACGGTGCGGGTGGCGGCATTGTCAGTGTAGTTGCGCACGAGGATCTTGCCGTCAAGCGTGCCGGTCTTGTAGTCGTCCTTCAGGAGCGAACGGAAATCGAAATCGCGGATGGCGACGTCCGGCGTGCGGAAGATCACCACGTCGCGGAAGATGCCGGAGTGGCGGAAGAAGTCCTGGTCCTCCAGGTAGGAACCGTCGGTGAAGTGATACGCCTGCACGGCCAGCACGTTTTCCCCGTCTTTCAGGTATTTCGTGATGTTGAATTCATCGGGGTTGTACGAATCTTCGGCGTAGCCGACCTTTTCGCCGTTCACCCACACGTAATAGCCGGCGGACACGCCGTCGAATTTCAGGAATACCTGGCCGCCTTTCTTGAAGCTGGACGGCAGCTTGAACGTACGGCGGTAGGAACCGACCGGATTGCGTTCCAGATAGGCAGTCTGCCATTGCGCGGGGGCGTTCGTGACGACGGGAGGATTGCTCGTATTGAACGGATAGTTGACGTTGGTGTACAGCGGGGTGCCGAATCCCTGCACCTCCCACGTGGAGGGCACGGCGATCTCGGTCCAGGAGGAATCGTCGTAATCTGTCTTGAAGAAACCTTCGGGACGCTGCGACAGATCCAGTGTGCCGTCCTGCCGGGTCATGGTGACGAAGTTGAATTTCCACTTGCCGTTCAACAGGTCCTTCTGGCCTTCATCGAACGGGAGAGCGGAGTCCGAACGGACCGGTTCCACGTTCACGAAATTGATCTTCTGGTTTTCCCATTCCTCGCGCATGGTCTGTGGTCCCTGTTGTTGTGGTTGTCCGCCCTGGCCGCGTCCGCCCCTGCCCTGCTGGCCGGGCCGGCCTTGCTGTCCTGCGGGAGCTTGGGCAAAGAGCACCGTCATGGCCAATGCCAACGATGCCGTCAGACCGATGAAAGCTGATTTTGGCGACATACCGTCTTCCTTTCTGAATTTGAGGTTGAAACAGAGTTGCGATAATTTCTATTTAGAATATCAGCTAAAACATAGCAGTGTTTCAGGAAAAGTCAATACGCATTTCGCTTTTTCCAACAAATTCCGGCAAGAAATGGGAAAAAACGCGCCGTTTTTACGGCATTTACGGTATGGGAACGTTAACGGGCGGATGCAAGGATCCGATAGACTGCGGCCGCGCAGTGTACCGCGAACGCCGCGGGCATGAACGACACCGTCCCGATGACCGGGTGACCGGCTTCGTCCAGCTTCGGCTTGCGGGGCGTCTCCATGGAGTAGACCGCCGTCACGCCATGCTCGAATCCAAGCTCGCGGAGCCCTTTCCGGACGAGTTTCGCCAGCGGGCATACGGAAGTGCCGGAGATGTCGGCGCAGCGGATCGCCCCCGGATCGGTGCGGAGCCCCGCGCCCATCGCGCTGACCGCGGGAACGCCGCGGCGGACGCATTCCGCCAGCAGGGCGGTTTTAGACGGGACGGAGTCGATGGCGTCCAGCACGCAGTCGTAACGCCCCATATCGAGCACGCCGGGCATATCGTCAGGCTGGAGAAAACGTTCCAGCACAGTCAATTTGAGGCGGGGATTGATGTCCATCAGGCGGTCGGCCATTACGACTGCCTTCGGCTGCCCCAGCGTGCTGCTGAGCGCGGGGATCTGCCGGTTGAGGTTCGTCGTCTCCACCACGTCGGCATCGACGATTGTCATGGCGCCGACGCCCAGCCTTGCGACAAGCTCGGCAGCGAGCCCGCCTACCCCGCCCAGGCCGACGCACAGCACCTGCGAACGGCGGATCTTTTCCACGTTTTCGGCTGATTCGAACGCGAGCATGCGCCCGAGCCATTCGGCGGACGGATCAAGTTCAGACGGGGTCATGGCGGAATATTCTCCTGAAGTTGTCCCGGACTGCGGCGGCAAGCTCGGACGGCGCCAGCATGTGCATGGCGGCCGCTTCGGTCACGATCTGGCCGAAAAGCTCCGGGGATTCGTCGGTTTCGAGCAGAATGCGGTCGAGCGGGATCTCCGGAAAAAAGTCCATGTTCCCGGCGTCCCGGAGCAGGCCCGCGCCAAATGACAGCATGCAGCCTGCATCCAGCAGCTCGAACGCCTTGCGTTTCGCCCCGCGGAACCCGTGGATGACCCAAGGTACCGCCCCGGAGGCAAACGACGATTTAAGGCGCAGGAGCTCGGGGAAACAGCGCACACAATGGATCAGCAGGGGTTTGCCGCGGCATTCCGACTCCGCGATCTGCGCTTCGAAGACCTTCATCTGAAGCGGCAGGGAAGGTTCCGCCGTACGGTCAAGCCCGCATTCTCCGATAGCGAGGCAGCGGGAAGAATCGAACAGGGACAGGTAAGCGGCGAGGTCGTATTTCCCGGCATCCCATGGGTGGATCCCGGCTGAGAAACAAATACCGTCAGGCAAAGCGGCAACGGGTTCGCGGACATTCCACAAGCGGAACGTTCCATCGTTCCGGGCAGGAATACCGTGCGCATGGGCATCGGGCACGGCCGGGAAAGCCGGGAAATTCCCGGTCATTTTCCACCGTTGCGAACGAGGAGCGCGGTAAAGGAGCAGTCGCAGTCGGCGTGACAGGGCAACGTCGTCATGGTGCCGTCGGTCCGGGAGCCGTCGTGGAGATTTTTGAACGGCATGAGCTTGAAGTCGGGCCTGGCCTGAAGGAAACTTTTCACCAGGCCCATGTTTTCACAGTCGAAAACGGAGCACGTGGCGTAGACGAGCTTGCCGCCGGGACGGACGGTGTTCGCCGCCTTGTCCAGGATCGCGAACTGCGTCTTGGTAAGCTTCGTCAGTTCCTCTTTCTTAAATATCCAGCGCATTTCGGGATTCCGGCGCCAGCGTCCCGAAGCGGAGCACGGCGCATCGACGAGCACGCCGTCGTATTCGCCAAGGGACCCCTTGAGGGGCGTGGTGACGATGATGTTGCGGAAGCGCCCGGCCGCGGCACGTTTTTTCAGCTGTTCGACGGCGTCCTGACGGATGTCCGAAGCAAAGACCTGCACTTTTCTGCCGCCCAAATAGGCGAGCTGAAGCGTCTTGCCTCCGGCTCCGCAGCAGCAGTCCCACCATTTTTCCTTCGGCTGGGGGTCGGCAGGCCAAACGATGCACTGGGAGGAATAGTCCTGCACCTCGCAATTGCCGCTCAGGCCCTTCAGGCCGTCCAGATGCACATGGGGCGTTTTCACCCGCACGGCGTCGACCAGAAGCTCGGAACCGCGTTCCGCCTGGATCCCCTGAGAATTCAGGCGGCGGATGAGATCGGTGGCCGTGATATTCTGGGCCCGGAGCCACAGGGAGGAGCGAGACGCCAGACCGTCGAGCCAGGCCTGCCGGCTCTGTTCCGGCACTTCGGCGGGCATCCATTCCGGCACCAGATCGTAGGGATCAAGATCAAGATCGGTGTTCGTCACGGCGCGGATGCGTTCAAAGGGATCGCTCATGGCGGCGAGGGCTTCGGGGGCCACGTCGCACCAGAACGGGAAAACGGGGCAGGACGGTTCGTCCGCGGCGAGCGCGGCGGAAAGCGCCGGACCCGGGATGTTCTCCATGTCGATGTCGAACAGTTTTTCGAGGCAGCCTTTCCAGCGGAAGAACGCGAAGACGCTGCTCGTGATGGCATGCCTGTCGCGGGAACCGTACTTGTGGTTGGCGCGGTAGAATTCGGCCAGGAACTTGTCGGCGGGCGTGCCTTTTTCCTCGAGTTCATGCCACGAAAGACGGATTGCCTCCAAGCAGGAAGACGCGAGAGATTTCAGTTTGTTTCCGGCCAGTCCTTCAAGCATGGCGGCGGCCCCTTTCTCCTTAAATCAGACTTCTTCTTTCGGGAAGAGGATCACGGCGGCATGCGCCTCGATCGCCTGGCAGTGGCCGACGGAGTCAAGCCCTTCGGCGGTCTTCGCCTTGACGGAAACATGGTCGGCGCCAACGCCGAGGATTGCGGCCAGGGCTTCCCTCATCTGGGGTACGTACGGCGCGAGCTTCGGTTTCTGCGCGATGATCGTGATGTCGGCATTGCCAATGCGCCAGGGCTTGAACTCCGGCAGCGCCAGCGTCTTCCTGAGCAGGGATTCGCCGGACGCACCCAGATACTGCGGGTCGTCGTCCGGGTAGTGCTGGCCGATGTCACCGAGCGCGAGCGCGCCGAACAGGGCATCAATCAGGGCATGGACGGGAACGTCGGCATCGCTGTGGCCGTCGAGTCCGGTTTCGTTCGGGATATGGCAGGTGCAGAGCATCAAATCGCGTTCCGGCGCCATGCGGTGAACGTCGTAGCCGATTCCGATTCGCATGTCTTTCATGATTCCGTACCTCCGTTGCTGTTATGAAAAAGCGCTTCCGGTCATTCCTGATACTGACCGCGGCGGTAAATCTGGGCAGAGCCGATCACCCAGGACTGAAGGCCGCTGCTCACGACTTCCTGCTTGCGGAACTTCAGCTCACGCCCGAGATTCTCACGCTCTTCCTCAATTTCCTCTGCCGTAGCGGGCGAATGCGAGCTCACGAAAACGAACACGGGGAAACCGTATTGCTTGTCGGGAGCGGAGAGCTTGCCGGGATCCGTGGAGAGGATCTCGTTCACGGCGGGCATATAGGGGTTGCCTTCGATCTCATGACGGGTCCGGGTAACCTCGGCGTGCCAGGTGCCGTTCAGGGACTTCACGAGCTCCTCGATTTCGGCGGGCGCATCCTTCAGTTCCATGAACTTAAGGCTGAACTGCGCCGCAGCCTCATCGGCCAGCGCCTGTTCGCGCTGGGAAGTCAGGCGCTTCACCGCGACGTCCTTCACGTCTTCGAAGGGCTGGACCACGGAGGGACGGCGTGCGGTCATCAGGAACACGGAGACGCCGTTTTCGCCCTGCAGAACATTGGTATAGGATCCGACGTTCTTCAGGATGGTGACGGCGTCGACCAGCTGATGGTCGATGTGAAGTTCGCTGTCGTCGCCAGTCTGCGCGGTAAGGTTCTTGACCTCGGAAATCTTCAGTCCGGCCTTTTCGGCCTCTTCGCGGAAGAGCTTCTGCGGATCGGCCAGGTAGGCGTCCTTGTCCTCCTTGATGGCGGCGCGGAAAGCCTTGTTGAAAGCGTATGCCTTCTCAACGGCCTCGTCGCGTTCGACGGTCGTTTCCAGCTCCTTGCGGATGGTGTCCTTCGCCTCGTCGAACGAAAGTTCCGTTCCGTCGTCCTTGACGAAGATAGCCTTTCTGAGCTCGTAATAATCCTTCAGCTGTTCCTCGGACACTTCTGTCTTCTTCACCGTGTACTCGACAAAGGCAAGAAGGCCGTCGGATTCCGGCTCGCTCATGAAGAGCGACGGATTGGCCATGTAGAAATCCTTCACCTCGGAGTCTTCCAACTTCACCTGTTCCTCGAACGAGCCGGGCTCGAATGTGATCAGGTGGTACGTGATCTTCTGGAGCATGGACTCGATCCCGGCCTGCTCCTCGCCTTCCGGCACGATCACGTTCGCGGTCGTCATCATCGGGACCTTCTGCATGCGGAGGATGGCGCGGATGGACTCCTCCAGATCGGAGAAGCCGAGGCCCGCGGGAGCGAGATAAAGGTTTTTATACTTGGTGTAGAGTTCGTTCGAGAACTTGCCATCCATCTGGAACGCAGGCAGCATATGGATCGCCTCGGCGACTTCCTTGTCGCTGACTTGGATGTTCAGCACGTCGGCGGCCTTCATCAGAAGCGCGTACTGGAACAACTCGTTTTCATCCGGCGACTGAACACGCTGCGGGGACAGGCCGTAGGTGGCACCGCGGAACATGCGGACGATCTGGCTGGCGTCGCTCGCATCGCCGATGGTGATATCGTGTCCGAGCACGGATCCGTACTTCGTTCCCGCTCCTGCGCTGCCGTTGAAGAGCAGCGATCCGTCCACGCCCGGCGTGAAGAACCAGACGAACGAGACGATGACGACTCCGGTAAAAATAGCAAACGTGACCTTTCCGTGCTTCACCAGCACGTTGTTCATTTTCTGAATGATCATAGGGTATCCGACCTCTGTTTGTGCACAATTTGGTTTTGATGAAAATACAAAACAATAATTTAATGCTAAAACGAAAAATGTCAAGGGCACACCTCGCAAAAGTCGACGAAATGTTCCGCCTCCCCCGGACGTGACCTTTGCATGACAGACCGACACCGATCCCGCGCGCCATTCCGAAAAAACGTTTTCGGGCAGTTACAATGATAATAATACACCAACTTTCTCTTTTCAGGCTTGCATTTTTGTTGTTTCGCATGTATAATATATTAAGTGAGTTTTGTTTTTTTCAAAAATACCGGAGCGCAGTCCATGTTCAAAGCTTTTCTTTCCTTTTGCATTTTTTCCGTGGCTTTCATCCTTGTTGCCGCCACGGCACCGGCGCCTTCCCTGCAGGCACGTTTCGATAAACTCGCCGAACACAAGACTTTTGGCGAGGCCGAGGTACAGGAACTTCGCGACATCATGGGCCGGGAAACCCCGGAAGACACGGTCGACTGCTCCTTCTGCCCCGACGCCCTCACATGGTATCTCGCCACGCACGATTTCTTCGACGAGGCGGCATGGCTTTTCGACCACAAGGCGGACCACGGTATCAAGAACGAAGATGGCATGACGCTCCTTCAGGTCATTTGCCGCGGCGGGAAAAAAGATTTCGCAGAACTCCTGATCCAGCTCGGAGCCGAGATCAATCTTCCCGACCATGAAGGCCGCACGGCCATTCACTATGCCGTCATGAGCAGCAATTCGGAGCTTGTGGAAACCCTGATCCATCTCGGCAGCGACCCGAACAAGCTGACGAAAAACAAGGAAACTCCGCTTCACTTTGCCGCAAAATATGCCGGCATCAAGGAAGTCCAGTTCCTCGTCGAACATGGCGCAAGCATCAAGGGCATCAACTGGACGCTGATCGAAAACCTCAAGGATCAACGTCGCAGACAGGACAAACTGTACTACGACTCCGACGAAAAGCAGATCGTGGCGCTGAAGGCCGCGCTGGGACTGAAAACCCCGGAGTCCCTCGAATACGACGATGAGGAGGATTATGAGGACGACGAGGAAGATGAAGACGAGGATGAATACGGCGGTGAGCGCTATGCCGATACCATGTCGGGGTTCGAATCGTCCTCCGACCGGAGCAAAAAGAACAAAAAGAAACTCGGGCATATCGACGTGGACCATATTCCCCTCGACCTTCTCCCCAGGGACGTCAACGATGCCGCCACAAAAGAAGGCCTGACCGTGCTGCACTACGCTGCGATGAACGGCGACACGGAAGTCATGCGTTTCCTCATCGAACAGGGCGCGGACATCAAGGCGCAGGATAATGAACTCAGCAGATCCGCGATCCATTTCGCTGCGGAAAACGGCAATATCGACTGCATCAAGTACCTCGCGGAGATGGGAGCCGATCTTCAGGACAAGGACAGCAACGGGGCGACCGCGCTGCATTATGCCGCAAAAAGCAATAAGCTGGAAGTCGTCAAATTCCTGGTTAGCAAAAAGATAGACTATTCGGCCAAGGATACCCGCGGCTGGTCCGCCATGCACTATGCCGCAAACGGCGGCAGCCTCGACGTTGTCAAGTATCTGCTTGCAAAAGGTCTCAACATCAACGAACTGAACAACACGGGCCGCACTCCGCTCTTCTTCGCCCGGAATCACCGGGAACTCCGCAAGTTCATGATCTCTCAGGGCGCGAATTAATCCGCCCCGTCTTTCCCCGGACAACGTCCAACACTCCCGTACGCACAGCCTGGCTGCCGCGTCGGCCGTTGCTTCATGCCCCGGAGACCCCTTCCCTGCTCCTTTCCCCTGCCGCAGATATCCGTCATTTTTTGGACAAAAAACTGGATCCGGGACTTGCTAAAAAGGCAATCTGTGGTACAGTAATGGAATGTTTTTCCATCTCTTGGCGGGGGCGCACGTCCCGCCCGAACAGTTATTGAAAGGATTGATCATGTCTTTTGAAACCGGGAGCATTTCCCTTATGATTTGCCCGCTCCGCAACCCTATGCCGGAAAACTATCTGGAACTCTTCGCGAAGCATTCCGCCGGAAAGCTCGACGATGTAAAGGACGAGCCCGTGCTCGGCTGGGTCAGCGGACGCCACCTGCTCGAAAGCAGGATCGACGAGACCACATCCATGTGCGGCGGGTTCCCCTACCTGAACCTGCGCAAAACCGAACGCAAGGTCCCGTCCCAGCTACTGAACGCGGTCTGCCGCCGCGACGAGCTGGCCTACATGCAGGCGAACGACTGCCTTTTCGTCCCGCGCAAGGAAAAGAAGGCGATCAAGATGGAAGCCATTGAAACGCTGATGCCGAAGATGGTGCCCACGATCTCCGCCACGCCATTCGTGGTCGACACAGCCGCGAACGTGCTGTATTTCGGCGCGTCATCGCTTGCGAAATTCGACGTCTTCGTGCAGGAGTTCACCCGCGCGCTCGGCATGGACGCCGAACCCGTGCCGCTCTCCGTTGACGAGCTTATGGCAAGCCTGCTGAAGAAAAACGAGACCGACCTGCCTCCTCTCACGCTCACGAACCTGGCGAACGGCATGGACGAACCCCAGCCCGGCCGCGATTTCCTGACCTGGCTGTGGTACGAAGCGGAAGTCAACGGCGGCAGATGTTCCGTCGGCGAGCTCGGCGATTTCGTCGCTGCTCTGGAAGGTCCCATCACGCTGGCCTATTCCCCCGGCAAGTCCAAGGATCCCGACCTGGCGGGCTCCGGCGAAAGCGTCGTCAAGCGCGGCAACCCGATGGCGTCCGGAGAGGCGAAGGCCGCTCTCTCCAGCGGCAAGAAGCTTCGCAAGGCGCGTGTCACGTTTGCCCGCGAAGGCGGCGACGCCGAGGTTGATAAGTGGACTTTCACGTTCGACGCCGACGCGTTCACGTTCGGCTCGGTCAAGCTCCCCGCCGGAGAGGAAATGGAGCGCGAGTCCGCATTCGAGGAGCGCGTCTCCAATCTGAACATCCTGCACACGGTCTTCAACGCCTATTTCAAGAAATTCGCCGCGTCCGTCATGAACGGCAGGAACATCGCCACCGAAAAGGCGATGCGCCAGTGGGTCGCCGACCGCGAATCACTCTGAGCAGGACCGTCATGAACCATCCGCGGGCCAGCAGAACAGCCGATGCGGCCGGTTTCGACCGCATCACGCCCGAGCTTTTTCTGCCCGCCCTGGAGGATGCTCTCGCCTGCCGCCTGACCGGTCTCGCATCCGCCCTCCCCAGCTACATCAACCGCGTCTACGAGATCGAAGCTGTCACGGGCGAACGACTCGTGGTCAAGTTCTACCGCCCCGGACGCTGGACGCGCGAAGCGATCCTGGAAGAACATGATTTCCTGTGGGACTGCGACGGCGAGGAGATCCCCGTCGTGCCGCCCTACGAACTCGAAAACGATTCCACGCTCGGCGAACTCGATGGCGTCTTCTTCGCCGTCTTCCCGCGCATGAGGGGCCGCGAGGTCGAACTCGAACAGGACGAAACGCTCGCACGCGTCGGCTCCCTGCTCGGACGCATTCACGCCTGCGGCGAACGCCACGAAGCGCCCAGCCGGCTCCGCATGACACCCGCCTCTTTCGCGGAATCCGCCATGCGCCGCATCTTCGGGCGCGGTTTGGTCGATCCTTCGTATGAACAGGAGCTGATGGACCTCTGCGACGCCATCCTGGACCTCGCGGAGGCGGTCTACCCGCCCGACGACGCCATGATCCGCATCCACGGAGATTTCCACCGCGCAAACGTGCTCGACCGCCCCGGGACCGGACTGATGGCGATCGACTTCGACGACATGGTCACCGGGCCGCCCGTGCAGGACCTCTGGCTCCTGCTGCCCGGGACGCCCTCGGAATCGCGGCACGAGCTCGACGTGATCCTCAATGCCTACGAGGTCTTCCGCCCGTTCGACCGAACCTCGCTCCGCCTCATCGAGCCGCTCCGCGCCATGCGCATGATGCACTTCCTCTCATGGTGCGCCGTGCAGGCGGACGACGCCGGATTCCGCACGCAGTACCCCGACTGGGGCGGGCGCGAATTCTGGCGCCGAGAGACCGCCGATTTCCGCATCCAGCTTGAAAACATCCGGCGCGCGCTGGATGGAAAGGACCATTCATGGAACAACTGATCTCAACCCACCGGAAACCCGCTCGCGGCAAAACTGTGCTCCCGGCGTTCCTCCTCGGCATCGTGGCCGGGGCCGCCGCCATGTTCTGCGCCGGATTCCTCTATCTCCGCCACAACCTCATCGTCTCCTATGAATTCCCAGACCTCACCGCGGGCGACTTCGACGATGCGTTCGAAAACGCCATGCCCCCGGAAGCCGCAGCCTGGCGCGCCACCCGCGAGGCATGCTCCCTGCCCCTTCCCACCGGCGGGCGCCCCGTCTACAACTGGAAACTCTGCCACCGCGAATACGCCCGCGGGCTGATGGACGACCCGGACCACGGCCTCCGTCTGCCTGCCCTGCTCCCCTGCACGATCTCGCTCACGGACGACCCGAAGGACGGTCACGCCATCCTGTCGCGCCTGAACACCTCGCTCATCGGAGTCCTATTCGGCGGCAGCGCCCGGAACATCCTGCGGTCGCATGTCGCGCCCGAGCAGGAAGCCCTGATCGCCGTCATGGCAGACGGCATCCGGAAAGAAAAAGCACTACGAAAGGATACCACGCCATGACACCCGGACAAGAAACAACCCCCGACGTCATCCACAACGGCAACCCGTATTTCGACGGCAAGCCCGCCAGCATCACCCGCGAATACCCCACGCAGCTTCATGCCATGGGCCCGGACGGACTCATCCGCCTCGGCGCCGCGTTCGACCTGATGCAGGACATCGCCGGAGCCCACGCCGATCTGCTCGGAGTCGGCATCCACGATCTGCGCCGGCTCGGCATCACCTGGGTCCTCTCCCGCCTCATGATCAAGTTCGACGCCCTGCCCCCGCGCGCAGATTCCATCCGCCTGAAGACCTGGCCCAGCGGCGTCCACCGCCTCTTCGCCATGCGCCAGTTCGAGCTTTCCGATCCCGCCACCGGGCAGCGCATCGCCACCGCCAGCAGCTACTGGCTCATGCTGAAGCTCTCCAATCTGCGCCCCGTCTCCCCCGACGATGTCACCGGCACCTTCCCCGGCAATCCCGACAAGCCGATCTTCTTCGAGGACTGGGGCAAACTCGACATCGCGCCCGGCTCCGACCCCGTCCGCACTGACATCGGACAGTCCAAGATCGACTACAACAACCACGTGAACAACTCCCACTACCCGATGTTCGCGCAGGACTGGCTCGCCGCGAAGCTCGGATATCCAATCCGCGTGAACTCCATTCGCGTGAACTTCAATTTCGCGCTCCGGCTCGGCGAATCCATCGTCACCACGGGCGAATACGACGGCGACAAGTTCCGCGCTGTCGGACACACCCCGGACGGCAGGAACGTCTTCGCCTGCGACGGCACGTTCGCCCCCATGGAGATCGCCGAAAAGTAACCCATCCCCCGTTCACAATTCATCTTCACTTTTTCATACCCGAGGAATCCCAGCATGAATCCCGAACTCAACCGTCTTTCCGATCTGCTCCGCGCGTCTGTCGACGCGGGCGAATACGCAGGCGCGTCCGTCATGGTCCTGCACAAGGGCGAGGAGATCTACTACACGGACTATGGCTATGCCGACGTCGAATCCGGCCGCAAGATCGCCCGCGACACCATCTTCCGCATCTATTCGCAGTCGAAGCCGGTCACCGGGACCGCCGCCGTCATGAACATCGACCGCGGCATGCTGTCTCCACGCGCCATGGTCGCGCGCTTCCTGCCGGGATTCAAGGAGCAGCGGTACGACACCGAGCACGGACAGGGCCTCGCGATCGTCAGCGACCGCCCGATGTACGTTTCCGACCTGCTGAACATGACTTCCGGCCTGCTCTATCCCGACTGCTCGCCGGACGTCGCACTGGTCGTGCGTGAGATGGAGGACCTCCGCAAGCGGGGCGTCCGGCTCTCCACGGTCGAATTCGCGAACAGGCTTGGCGGCTGCCGCCTCGCATTCAAGCCCGGCGACCGCTGGGCGTACGGCTACTCCGCCGACGTCATGGGCGCGGTCATCGAGGTCGCCGCCGGAAAACGCTTCGGGCAGTATCTGCAGGACGAAATCTTCGGCCCGCTCGGCATGAAGGACACCGGATTCGTCGTCCCCGAGGCGAAACGCGCCCGCCTCGCCACAGCCTACGACCACCGCGACCACACGCGCAAACGCTTCGACTACGCTGACTGGCACCTCGGGCTGAACGCCTACCGCGAGGACACCTCTTTCGAGTCCGGCGGCGCGGGCCTCGTCTCCACCATCGGCGACTACGCCGAATTCGTGAAGATGCTCATGAACCGCGGCACGTACAACGGACACAAATTCCTCTCCGCCGCCGGGTTCGACTATCTGATCTCCCCCCAGCTCACGCCGTGGCAGGCGCGCACGTTCAACTGGCAGGACCTCCCCGCCCAGAACTACGGCAATTTCCTCTTCATGAAGACTTTCGGCGGGTGCTCCTCCACCACCGATGCCGTCGGCTCGTTCGGCTGGGGCGGCTGGCTGGAGACCAACTTCACGCTCGACCTCAAAAACCAGATCGCCGTCCTCTTCATGGCGCAGAACCAGTCCCCTCAGGACAATTCCCACCTCTTCCACCGCCTCCGCAACGCCGCCTACTTCGCCCTCACTTGACAGCGGACACTATCATTTCCAGTACGTCGGCGATCGTGTGTTCCGGTGTGATGAGCGAGGTGTCGATGAGCGGGATATCTCCGCACCGGACACCAGATCGAACCAGCAGGCCGCCGATGCTGTAATCCGATTTCAGCTTTTCCTGTTCCCCGGGGGCAAGGATATGATAAAGCTCGTTGACGGTGTCGCAGTCAGCCGTGAACGCGTCATATCGGTCGATTTCGAGGGGCGCCAGCGCCAGAAACGAATCGGACGGAAGAAACAGGGCGTTGGGCCAGCCGTTGTTGCGTCGAATGCAGTCCCGGATTTCCCGTGTCTCCCGCGCCGAAAAACGGCTGGAGGACCACATAGCGTCTATTTCAGCTTTGAAAGGAGCTCGTGACAGCAATTGCCGCCTGACCTGCCTTCTGAATCTGCCGTTCGCGCCCCAGAAAAGAACGGGAGCAAAGAATCCGAACGCGCTTTTCGGCGGGAGTGAGATCGGTTCGACTGAAATCATATTGCCACCTCGCTTTCGGGTTTATCTCATCACGAGATAGAAGGCAAATATCCCGGTCGCCAGGGCGCCCGCGCTCCATGACCAGTACATCCGCTTTTCCGCGAGGATCAGCTGTTCCGCTTTCGCCTTGTCGTATTCCATGAGGACCTGATTGCGTTTCACAAGATCCTCGGCGATCCGGTCGTACCATGGCGTGGAGAGCATTCTGTAATGCCAAAGCGGGTATCTGGGAAATATCCTGATGCATTCATTTTCACAAGCGGGCAGCGTGTTCTGGAAATACCATTTTATTCGGAACCACCGGAACAACGCCCGGCCCCAGATGAAAACCGAGGTCCCCACAGCAGCAAGATACAGTATGATGAGCCACGTCATGATCGTTATTGCTCCTCGAATGGCGCGATATAGATGCCGTACACGGCTTGCGGGATGAACTTCGGGAACCCTCGTCCGTTGGTATGCGGTTCAGAAATGTGAAAAAAGCTTAGAGCGCAAGCATGCGTTCGATGGGGACAAGCGCGGCGGTCATGATCTCGGGGTCGAGTACGATCTCCTCGCATTTCCCCTGAAGCGCGGCCAGCACGTTTTCGAGCGTGATCTTCTTCATATCCGGGCAGACGACCTGCGGCAGGAGCGGATGGGACACCTTGTCCGGGTTTTCGCGCATCATGCGGTGGATGATGCCGAGCTCGGTGCCGATGATGAATTCCTTGAAGAGCGATTCGGATACGTGCCGGAGCATGCCGCCCGTGCTGAGCGCGGCGTCGGCGGCCTCCACGATCATCGGACGGCATTCTGGGTGCACCAGCACCTCGGCGTCGGGATGCGCCGCGCGCGCCTCGCGGATGCTCTCCAGCGTGATATGGTCGTGCACGGGGCAGCAGCCGCTCCACAGGGACATCGGGCGGCCGAGCTTCGCGGTCATGTTCGCGCCGAGGTTGCGGTCGGGCAGGAACATGACCTTCGCGTCCGCCGGGATCGCGTTCAGCACGCGCTCCACGTTGCCGGAGGTGCAGCACCAGTCGACCTGCGCCTTCACGGCGGCGGAACTGTTCACATACGCCACCAGTATCTCGTCCGGGTGCTCCTTGCGATATTGACGGACCTCGTCGACCTGCGCCATGTCCGCCATGGGGCATCCGGCGGCGGAGTTGGGAAGGATCACGCGGGAACCGGGGGAGAGGATCTTCGCGGTCTCCGCCATGAAGCGGACGCCGCAGAAGACCATGAGGTCGGCTTTGTATTTTTTCGCCTTGACGCTGAGCTCGAGCGAGTCGCCGCAGAAGTCGGCGATGTCCTGGATAGCGCCGTCCACGTAGTTATGAGCGAGGATGGTCGCCCCGGTCTGTTCCTTCAGCGCCAGAATCTCTTTCTGGAGCTCGGCGGGGTCGCGTTTCATTTCGCGCCTCCGGCGTCCTTGCCTTCAAGCTCGGCGATCTTCGCCTCGAGTTTGGCGACGCGTTCCATGAGCTTGCGGACGCGGATCGGCAGGGCGAAGCGTTCGAGGTACGCCTGCTGGCTTTCGCCGGGGACGCCGAACACGGTTTCGCCGGGGGGCGTGCTCTTCTGGGCTGCTGAGAGCCCGAGCACCCTGGAGCCGTCGCCCATGGTGATATGGCCGTTGACGCCCGCGCGCGCCTGAAGCTCCACGCCGCGTCCGAGCTCGGCGCTGCCCGCGATGCCGGACTGGCCGATCAGCACGCACGATTCGCCCACGATCACGTTGTGCGCCACGAAGACCTGGTTGTCGATCTTCACGCCCTTTTTGATCCAGGTCATGCCGAAGCGGGCGCGGTCGATGGTCGTGCACGCGCCGACCTCCACATCGTCGTCGATGCGGACGATGCCGTTCTGCGGCACCTTCACGAGTCCGCGGAACGAGGGCGTGTAGCCGAAGCCGTCGGCGCCGATCACCGCGCAGCCGTGGATGATGACGCGGTTGCCGATGATGCAGCGGTGCATGATGCAGACGCCGGGATAGATCGTGGTGTTTTCGCCGACCTTCGTCTCCTGCCCGATGTAGGCACAGGCGCAGATCTTCGTGTTCTTGCCGATCTCGGCGCCTTCCATGATGACGGCGTTCGGGCCCACGTGGACGCCCTCGGCGAGCTTAGCGGTCGGGTGGACGAACGCGGTCGGGTGGACGCCGACGGGGTAGTCCAGCGGTTCGGGCGCGAAAATGGTGCAGAGCTTGGTGAAAGCCTTGTCCGGGTCTGCGCAAAGGATGTTGGTCTGCCCCTCGGGCGGCTCGTATTTCCAGTCGTTCGGCACCAGCACGATGCCGGCATGGCTTTCGCGCTGCGCCTTCAGGTATTTCGCGCTGTTGAGGAACGATACTTCGTTGCGTTCCGCGAGTTTCAGGGAATTGACCGCGGTAACGACCGCATCGGGGTTTCCGACGACCGTGCCGCGTACGATCTCGGCGAGTTCGGACGCCTTGTATTCTTTGCTCATTTCAAAAATCTCTCCTGTTCGGGTGAGTTAAGTGTTTTCTGTAAAATCGCGTTGAGTTCGCGCTAAGTTCCGTTCATTTGTCGGACGCGGCGGCTCCGGCGGGGTCCTTCGCGTTCTTGCGGTAGCCGCGGTTCAGGTCCTGGATCACGGACTCCGTGATGTCGAGGTTCGGCTGGACGTAGATGAGCACTTCGACGTTGTTCAGGGATTCGCCGGACTTGTCCAGCACGATCGTATAGCCTTCCAGCACGGCTTTGTTGTGCACGGCTTTCCGGATTTCATCGACCACCTCGCCGCGCAGTTTCGTATACATGTCCTGTATCTGCGTCTTGCGGCTTTCGGTGTAGCTGGTCATTTCCTGTTCCTTCAGCTTCAGGGATTCGTACAGCTGCTGCGCTTTCAGGCGTTTGTTCTCCCGCTCCGCGCTGGAGTATGCGATGTTCTGCGAGTCGTCGCGTGCCGACTCGTACTGCTTGCGCAGGTTCTGGTACTGCTGCTGGAGCTGGCCGGAATACTCCTTGTAGACCTCCATCTGCTGGTTGAGCTTGATCTCGATGGTCTTGGTCTTCTCGTATTCTTCAAAAACCTTCTGCATGTCGATCACGGCGATCTTAAGCTCGGCGGCGCGCAGTCCGGCGGTCACGGTCAATGCCAGCATCAATGCGGCGAGGATTCGTTTCATGGGCTCGTTCTCCTTCCGGGAAAAAGAAAAAAGTTCTCTTTAAAGATAGAGCAAGTCTTGAAATATACAAACTCAACATCTATTTTATATCGGTTTTTTTCACTTTTTTTGGAGTTTTTCGCCCTATGAATCCCGATCCCATCCAGTCCGCGGCGGACGTCATCGCCGAAAAAAAGAACATGCTGATCTTCACCGGCGCGGGAGTTTCGGTGGAAAGCGGCATCCCGCCGTTCCGCGGTGCGGGCGGCCTGTGGCAGCAGGTAAACCCCGACTTTTTCGAAATCGACCACTTCATGCGGCATCCCGTGGAGTCGTGGAACCGCATCCGCAGCATCTTCTACGACCTGTGGGGGAAGTCAGCCCCGAACGCCGCCCATCTCGCTTTCGCCGAGCTTGAAAAAATGGGCATCGCCTTCTCGCTCGTCACGCAGAACATCGACAACCTGCACCAGATGGCGGGGTCGAAGAACGTGATCGAATTCCACGGCACACTCGGACGCCTCCGCTGCACCTCGTGCTCGTTCTCCGGGCCGCCGACGCGCGAACTCCTCGCGGGAAATCCGCCGTCCTGCCCGAAATGCGCTGCTCTGCTGAAGCCGGACATCGTGTTCTTCGGCGAATCCATCCCGGAACACGCCATGGACCAGTCGTTCGCCGACGCCGAATCGTGCAGCGTGTGCCTCGTCAGCGGGACTACCGGCGAGGTCATGCCCGCCTGCATGGTGCCGCACACGGCGAAACGCCACGGCGCGGTCGTGATCGAGGTCAACCCGGAACAATCCGCATTCACAGGGCACATCACGGACATCTACATCCGCGGCAAGGCCGGCGAAGTCATGCCGCAACTCCTCGCGGAAGTCAAACAGCGCCTCGCAGAATGATCCGTTCCGGCCTCCCCATCGACGCGGTCCTGCCGCAAATCGCGGACGCTGCACACGCCTGCCGTCCGCTGGTCGTCACTGCCGAACCCGGCGCGGGCAAAAGCACCGTCGTGCCGCTCGCCCTGCTCGAATCCGGCATCCTGCCCGGAGGAAAAATCGTCATGCTGGAGCCGCGCCGCATCGCCGCACGTGCCGCGGCCCGGCGTATGGCCGCGCTGCTGGGGGAACCGGCGGGGAAGACGGTTGGATACCGCACCCGCTTCGAAACGCTCGTTTCCGCGGACACGAGGATCGAAGTCGTGACCGAGGGCCTGCTCACGCGCATGCTCCAGAAGGACCCGTCGCTGGAGGGCATCTCCGCCGTGATCTTCGACGAGTTCCACGAACGCAGCATCCACGCCGACCTGGCACTGGCGCTCACGCTCGACGCGCGTTCCGTTCTGCGGGACGATCTCCGCATCGCGCTCATGTCCGCCACGCTGGATTCCGCGTCCGCAGCCGACCTGCTCGGTGAAAACGCCGTAGTCGTCAATGCCCCGGGCCGCTGCTTCGAGGTCAGGACCGAATACGCCCCGCTGAAGCCGGATGCGCCCGTCGAACCGCATGCCGCGGCCGTCGCCCTGGACGCCATGGACAGACACGACGGGCACGCGCTCGTCTTCCTGCCCGGCGAAGCCGAGATACGCCGCACAGCCGCCGCGCTCGCCGCGAGAACGCACGATTTCGAGGTCCTGCCGCTTTACGGCTCGCTCTCGGCCGCCGAACAGGACCGCGTATTCACGGAGTCCGGCCGCCGCCGCATCATCCTGGCCACCCCGGTTGCCGAGACCAGCGTCACCATCCCCGGCGTTCGCATCGTCGTGGATTCCGGGCTCGCGCGTATGCCGTTCTTCTCCCCCGCATCCGGCATGGACCAACTCCGCACGGTCAGGATCTCGAAGGCGTCCGCAGAACAGCGCCGCGGCCGCGCCGGACGCATGGCGCCGGGGATCTGCATCCGCCTCTGGCACGAATTCGAACAGAAAGCCATGCCGGACTTCGCTCCGCCCGAAATCGAACACGCCGACCTCACCGAACTGGCGCTTGAACTCGCGCATTGGGGCATCGTCCGGGAAAAAGCCGCGTCCCTGCCATGGATGACTCCGCCGCCGGAAGCCAAGCTCGACTACGCGTTCAACCTGCTGGCGGGCCTCGGCGCGGTCTCGCCCACCACGGGCCAGATCACCCCGCACGGCAAACTGCTGCACCGCCTGCCCGTGCATCCGCGCCTCGCAAACGCCATCCTCTTCGCGAACAAGCACGGACTCCGCCGCGAAGCGCTCGGAATCGCCGCGATCCTCTCCGATCGCGACCCGCTCCTCGATCCGCGGACCGCCGATCTCTCGGAACGCCTCGCCGCGCTCGAAAAGGCGTCCGCCACGCCGGCGGACCGCCAGACGCTTTCCCGTATTCGGCAGGCAGTCTCCCAGCTCGAAGCCGCTCTTCCACGCACTTCAAATGACCGGGTATCCCGGAGCGGGAAAGCCGATGTCGCCCTTATCGTCGCAGCGGCATATCCCGACCGCATCGCGCGGAGGCGCGCCGGCGGCGACCGCCCCGAATACATGATGTCCAACGGCATGTCCGCCAAGCTCGGCGCATACGACCCGCTCCAAGATTCGGAATACCTCGCCGTCGCGGATTCCGGCGGACTCTCCGGCCAGCCGACGATCCGTCTCGCGCTTCCGCTCGACATCGGGGCGCTTGAAGCCGCCATGCCGGAGCTTTTCCGAACGCGCCGGGAAACAGTCTGGGACGATGGCGCCCTGTGCGTGCGCGTGTTCGGCGTGAAGGCGATCGGCTCCCTCTCCATCGAACGCAAGCCCGCGAATCTCCGTCCCGGCGACGACACGGCGTCCCTCCTCATCGCCGCGATCCGCAAACGCGGACTCGCCGCGCTCGACATCTCCCCCGGCTGCCTCAAAGTCCTCCGCCGGATCCATTTTCTGCATGTTCACGGCTGCGAAGGATTCCCGGACTGCTCGGAACAGCATCTGCTGGATACGCTCGAGGACTGGCTCGGACCGCATCTCGACGGCATCAGCCGCCTCGACAAGCTCGCATCTCTGGATTACCGCTCCGTTTTTGCCGCCATGCTCCCGCCGAAAGCACAGTCCACGCTGAACTCGCTCGCGCCCGAACGCTTCGAGGTCCCCAGCGGCTCGCACATCGCCATCGACTACTCCGACCCCGCGTCGCCCATGGTGCGCGTGAAGCTTCAGGAAGTCTTCGGTCTCGCACATTCGCCGATGATCGCGGGCGGACGCGTCCCGCTCGTATTCGACCTTCTTTCGCCCGCCATGCGGACCGTGCAGATCACGCGGAATCTGGACGAATTCTGGGACGGCTCGTATTTTCTGGTGCGAAAGGACATGCGAGGACGCTATCCGAAGCACAACTGGCCCGAAAACCCGCGCATGGAGCCGCCCTCCCGCTCCAGCATCAGGCGCCCGCCGAAAAAGAGCTGAAAAACGCCGGGGGGAGCGTTTGACGGACTGCCCCCCGTTTGCGGCGGATACCGCTCAACTCACTTGCGTTCGGCACGCTCCGGGTATTTCTTCAGGATCTCCGTCCAGTATTCTTTCATGGCGGCATCGAATTCCGCACGGTCGGCATCGGTCCAGATGGCAGAATCCCAGCGCAGGCGTTCCGCGAGATCGCGGTTGGACGGCAGATTGTCCCGGACATACCGGTAGAACGCCAGCCGCAGATGCGGCATCGCGGAGAGCCCGTAAGTCGTATCCGGCGCGGCGAAGTACCAGTCGAAGAATTCTCCAGCGACGCCGTCGAGCTTGTCCGTTCCGCAGTCGTACCACCGCGGCGCGCGGTAGCGCCCCTGCTCCGCGATCCGTTCTTCTTCCGGAATCTGACGGACGTCCTGCGGCTCGAACAGGCGATCCAGGAAGATGCCGTTCAGGATTACGTTCAGGGAACCGTAGCGGACAAGCCGCACCCGGAAGCATCTCCCGCCTTTCCACGGTTCCATTTTCCCGCCGTGCAGGGCGAAGCTCTTGTACACACCGCCGCTGGCGAAATCTGCCACACGCGCCGTGCAGAGCGGTTTTTTCTTCATGCAGTCGGCGATCTCCTCCCCCTGGAAGGACTCGTAGATTTCGATGATGTAGTCGCGTTCGACGTTGTCCCCGATCCGGCCGTTCGAGTTGAAGAAATACAGCGAAAGCCGGTATACAGCCTCCGGCGCCATGATGAATGTCAGCCACAGATCCGGCCCCTCGAACGTACGCGGGTACTCTTCGCCGTTGTCGTTCCATTCCGACTGCGTCCGGTGGCCGTATTCCATCTGGAGCAGGACATCGCGGTTGCCGTCAGCCTCTTCCCAGTCCACCCAGTACCGCATGGAGTCGCCACGGTTCCGGTGCGGTCCGATCCCGCCGTTGACCGTGATCGGTTCGTTGGTCACTCCGCCATTCCAGCCGCCGCGAGTATTCAGAGGCGCGTTCATCGAGCACAGCACCTGCCTCCGCGCGCCGTAGCGGCCGGGCCAGTCGCCCTTCGTGCACCAGTCTTCGCCGATGTACTGCGCCCATGTATCCGGCCGGTCGTCCGGCAGCCAGTCGTACCGCTGGAAGTCCTGAAGGATCGAAACCGGGTCGGCGGTCCTGTACGACGGGTGATTTGCGGCAGTTTCCAGTGAGGAAGGCGGCAATTCGAACGTGGCGCCGCGGCAGATCCTCACCAGCCCGGCCCCGTACGTCGCGGCAAACACCCGGCCGTCGGGAAGCTCCACAAAGCCGCGAACTGGCTGTCTGATCTCCGGCAGATGATAAACGATCTCGACGACCTGAGGATTCTCCGGGTCTTTCCATTCGATCCCCCTGATCGCATGCTGCGGGTCGCCCGGGGACCGCAGTTCGACGCCCTTTGTGCGGTGACCGATCCACAGGCCGTTTTTCCCATAATGGACGCAGTTCACATAGCTTTCCTTCAGGGGGCCGTAGTCGGGATCCTCATCTTCATAGTCTGCTACGAGTTCTTCTTCCTCTTCGTCGTATTCCTCGTCCTCATCGTGGAAAACTCTGCCGCCCCTCGGATCGGACTTCTTCCGAAGCGCCTTCAACTCTTCGTCAATCAGTTCTTTCCGCGCTGCGTCCTCGATCTTTGCCTTCAGGTCGCGTCCCTGCAAGTACCGGAAACTCCGTTCCACGCCGTAGGTGATCCCGTTCAGACCCGCGATGCAGACCTGGCCCGAACTGTCGATGCTGATCCCGTTGCAGAAATTCGAGCTCAGGCCGTCCCCTGCGTCCGTCAGAGGATAGAACGTCGCGCGGTCCTTCCCCCATGTGTCGGGCGCGCTCAGATGCCAAGCCCGCCGGATGCGTCCCCGGATGTCAAGCTGCACATATCCGCCGCTTTCCATAGCACAATGCAGCTTGTCCCCGTTCCCGAAGCAGATGCCGCGCACGCCGCCGGGCGGAAGACCGTTCAGCGCCGTATAATCGCGCCAGCTGTCATCCTGCGGATCGTAAACGCTCACGCCATATTCGTGCGCGACCGCGGTCAACCCGGTCTCGGAGCTTGCCAGATCGTGGATGTGGCTCCCGCTCAAGACCGTGTCCCGGTCGTATCGCTGCCATTGTCCTCCGCAGAACACCTGCACGCCCATGCTCGCGGTGCCGACCCAGATCCGCCCCTGCGAGTCTTCGCAGACCGCCGTGCAGTTGTCCGTCTTCGGGAATCCCGGCAGCGCCCGCATGTCTTCCCATTCCTTTTCCCGCTCCGGATCCTTCAGACGGAAAACGCCGCCAGCTTCAGCTGTGACCCAGATGTCGCCGGAACGTGTCAGGCAGACGTCCGTCAGGAATCTCGGCGACTTGACGAATACGGGTTCGTAGATTGTTTCGGTCGGGGAGTGTTCCACATCGGACGAGGTTTGTCTTACCTCGGATGTCACCGGTTCTTCCCCGGACACGGCTGCCGGATCGCCGGGTGTCGTACCACATGCCGAATAAAAACACCCCGCCGCAAAAACGAGGAGGAGCAGAATCGCGGGACGGACTGTCTTCGGAAGGATCGGATTACATTTGTTTCGGTGTTGCATTGTTACGAACTCCTGTCTTGCCGGCACGCCGTTAAGCCGAACATGTTATTGTTCCCGACGGCTATTTTTTTCGTTGCAAAAAGTAATATAACGTGCTTTTTCCGAATGTCAAGCACCCCTGTTCCGCCTTTTTCCAGATTATTCATTAACAAAGCAAATAAGGCGACTTGGCAAAACTGGGCGGACAGGTCGCATGCACTCCATGTGACCTAACATCCAAAAGGAAAGAGGAACTTCCCCCCAAGCGGGGAAGAGCATCGGCCTGCTCTGCGGTCACTTTTCCGGGGCGTCCAGCAGGACGATCTCGGCAGTCACGGGGAAATGGTCCGAAGAAGCCAAACCGTTGCGGAAATCGTTGATCGTGCCGTGGGACAGCACGCGCACGCGGTCGTTCACGAAAATGAAGTCGATGGGCTTGCGATGGCTCCGGTCCCTGCGGTTTTCGTGGAAATCGTGGAATGTTTCGTCGCCGGCGCCGTAGTGATCAGTCTCGGACACGGCCCGGGCGTCGCGGAGCACGTTCAGCACGCGCCGCACCGGCATATCGTCGGCGGTGGAATTGAAGTCGCCGGTCAGAATGAACGGATATTTTTCGATCATGGGGGCAAGGCGGGTCAGGATCACGTTCACGCCCTGGATCCGCGCCATCGGGCTTTGGTGGTCGAGGTGCGTGTTTGCGATGACGAACCGCTTTCCCGTCTTCCGGTCCTGAAGCAGACCCCAGGTGCAGATGCGCGGCAGGGAGGAATCCCACGCGGAGGAGCCGGGAGTTTCGGGGTCGGCGGAAAGCCAGAACGTCTCCTGCGAGATCAGGTTGAAGCGTTCCGGGTCGAAGAAGACGGCGTTGTGCTCGTCGCCCTTCCGTCTGTCGCGCCCGACTCCGAAGGTGTCGAACTTGAGCGCTTCGCAAAGGTCGCGGATCGGCCCCGCCAGCGTTTCCTGCGTCCCGATGAGCTCGAACTTATTCTCGCGGATGGTCCGCGCCATACGCGGCAGACGGTCTTTCCACGAATTCGGCGAACGGTCGTTCGGGCCGCGCACGTTGTAGGTGGCCACGCAAATCATGTTCTCTTTCGCCCGGTCGTCCTTCGCGTCCTGCGCGCCGGAAAGATCCAGCACCGCGGTCGCGGCCAATGCCGCCGCCGCAAAAAACATCGTGAATGCCGTCCGGCGGCCGTGTTTCGTCCGAAAATCCGCGTTCATGGGTTGCTCCTTTCCCCGTTGGGTTCGTTCAAAATGTCCGCCGCATCCGCAGTGACCAGTGGCAGCAGGTCCCGCCGCCCGTTCCTGCCGACTGAGGCTTCGCGGACGGTCCGCACATCCAGATCCGCCGCGCCGTCCGCCAGGATCGCCCGGACATGCTGTCCCTGCGCCAAATCGGCCACGCCCGTGATCTGCCGTCCCGTGCCGGGTTCCGCCAGGTAGACGTAGCCGCGTTTCAGGATGCGGAAGGGGTCGTAGGCGTCGAACTCGGCGCGGACGCGTTCCAGGCGGTGCGACGCTGCGTCGGCCCGGCGCGTCAAAGCGGCGGAGGCGGTCTGCATCAGCATATCGACGCGTTGCATGCGCTCCAGAGCGAGCCGCATGGAGTCGCGGAACACCTTCGACGCCATCACGTGCGCCAGGCGCCCAGCGGAACGCTCCACGGCGTACGAAGCCGCAGTGTTCATCCGCTGCCGCATCGCATCAAGGGCATCGGTCAGGACGCGTTTCTCCGGGACAAGCTGTTCCGCCGCACCGCTCGGGGTCGGCGCCCGCATGTCGGCGGCAAAATCCGAAATGGTAAAGTCGATTTCGTGCCCGACCGCGCTCACGACCGGGATCGACGAGGCATAGATCGCACGCGCCAGGACCTCCTCATTGAACGGCCAGAGGTCCTCCATCGACCCGCCGCCGCGCGTGAGCACGATCACGTCCACGCCCCCTGCCCGGTTGAAAAAGCGAACCGCGCGCGCCAGTTTCTCCGCCGCCCCCTTCCCCTGCACGGGAGCCGGGCAGAGACGGATCTCGAGGTTGGGAAACCGCGCAAGCGCGATCTTCATGAAATCCTTCACGGCGGCGCCGGAAGGCGAGCTGATGACGCCGATGCAACGCGGCAGGAACGGAATGGGCTTCTTGTGCGCGGGATCGAAGATACCTTCGGCCGCGAGTTTTTCCTTCAGCACCGCGAACTGGCGGTGCAGGTCGCCCACGCCGCACATCCGCAACTTTTTGATATAGAACTGGTAGTCGCCGCGCTGTTCGTACAGCGAGAGCGAACCGTAGACCTCCACCTGGTCGCCGACTTTCAGGCCGAGCCTGCGGCAGACCTCCGACCCGCTGAAATACACCGCGCGCACCTGCGACGCCGCGTCCTTCAAAGTCAGGTAGACATGCCCGGACCGGTACGGGTTGTACGAGCCGACCTCGCCGGTCAGCCAGAGCGGACGAAACGACTCCTCCAGGATAGTCCGGACCGTGCCGTTGAGCTCGGTAACGGTCCAGGGGCGTTCCCCGCCGGAATTCTCGGAAGATTGTTCCGGCTCACTCCACATCGGCGTCCTGTTCCTCCGAGCCGGGCAGAATTGCGCCGCAGCTCACGATCAGGCGCATGGCGTCGGACACGCTCATTTCGAGCATGATGCACTCGTCGCGCGGAATAAGCATCAGGAAACCGCTTGTCGGGTTCGGCGTGGTCGGCATGAACACGCTGATCAGGTCGCCCTTGCCGAGCCGGCGCGCGGCCTCGCTGTTCTCCGGCGTGTTTTCGTTGGTCATGAACCCGATGGCGTAGCAGCCCTTGCGGGGATATTCGATGAGGACGACCTGCTGGAACATGTTGCCCTTCTTCGAGGACATGATAGTGTCGCCGATCTGCTTGCAGGTCGAATAAATGAAGTTGACGAGCGGGACCTTCAGGAGCAGCGACTGCGCTTTCGCGATGACCTTGCGCCCGATGGTGACCTTTGTGAGGACGCCCAGGAAGAACAGCGCAGCCAGAACCACGATCAGCGCCAGCGCCCGGATGATCTGCGTACGCCAGAACACCGGCAGTCCGGACATCAGTCCCATGGAATTCGCCAGCGTCAGTCCCCATCCGGTCAGGTTGGAATACAGGTACCATGCGACCCAGAGGGACAGCACCACGGGGACTGCCACGATCACGCCGGTTACGATCATGTTCCGGAAGAACTGGAAACGTTTTTTCTTCACAGGTTCGGGTTTTCCGGCCTTATCATTATTCTTATTCTTCATCGGACTCCTCTCCTTCCTCCGTTCTGACGGTCACAAGCTTCAGTTTGCGTACGGTGCGGGAATCCGCCTCCAGGATCTCCGCCCGGAACTTGCCGGGTTCCTCGTAGGTCTCCCCCGCCCGCGGGATGCGGCCCATGGCGGCGCAGATGTAGCCGCCGATCGTATCGGCTTCGTCGCTGCCTTCGATCTCGGCTCCGGCCACCTCGTTCACATCGTTCACCGGCGTGCGTGCGTCCAGAATCACGGAACCGTCGTCCATGCGCACGGGCGGTTCCTCGAAATCATCCGCGGTATCGTATTCGTCGTAGATATCGCCCACGATTTCCTCGATGATGTCCTCGAATGTGACGACGCCCGCGGTGCCGCCGTACTCGTCGATGATGACGGCGAAATGGTTGTTCGTGAGCTTGATCTGGCGGAGCAGGTCGGAGACTTCCTTGGTCTCCGGGATGAAGATCGGCGGACGCGACAGCTCGGTCAGGGTCTTCCCTTCCAGTTTGCGATCATCGATGAAATCTTTCGCGTACAGGATGCCCTTCACGTCGTCCATGTTCGCGCCGTAGACGGGGATGCGGCTGTGGCCGGACTCGAGGAAGACTCTCTTTGCGTCCGCGACACTCGCCGAAGCGGGGACCGCCGTCAGGTCGACGCGCGGCGTCATGATCTCCCGCACGCTCGTCTCTCCGAGTTCCAGGACACCGCGGATCATCAGCTTCTCCTCTTCCTCCAGGCCGTCGTCCTCTTCCTCGTCCGGACCGTCTACCAGGCTCATGATCTCGTCTTCAGCGGAAGCCAGCTCCTCGGGAGCGGCCGCCTGGTGCCAGTCGTCGCCCGCGGTCGTTACCTTCTCGATCAGCGTAGCGAGAGGTCGGAAGAAACGGCTGGCGACGATCGGGACAGTGAACCGGAGCACGGTCAAGTCGAAGCGCAGGATCACCAGACGAGCCACGAGCTCGGAGACCACGGCCAGCATCGTGACGGCGCCCATGATGACAAGCCAGCCCCAGCGATGGGTGAATTCCGGCGCAATGCCGTCCGCCCACTCCATGGCAAGCACGCCCGCAAAGGCGGCCAGAACGCACAGGATGAGCTTCAACAGGGCGCGAAGGGATTCCTCCCGGTCATGCCACGATTCCAGCTTGTCCGCAAACTTCCGGTCGCGTTCCGCCACTTTCAGGATGCGTCCCCCGGTCAGCGCGGAAAATGCCTCGAATGCGGCAGTAATCCACAGGAACAGGATGGAACAGAAGATGAGGAGCGCCAGGTTCATTCAGCAGCTCCCGGGCATTCCATCGCGGGAATCAGCCCAGCCTCGCGGAGCCCCTTCATCACGCGCTTCTCGGCGCGGCGCATCACGCGTTTCGCCTTCGGGTTCAAATCGTCGTATCCGGCGGCATGGAGCAGTCCGTGGGCCACATACAGCGCCACTTCCTCGGCATACGGCAGGCTGCGCTTCACGGCCTGTTCATACGCCACTGCGGGGCAGACGATCAGCTCGATGGACGGACTGGTATCGGAGTCATCCTCCCCGTCAAAAACTTCATCGTCGCCCGCGAACGCTTCGTCCCGGTAGTCGAAACTGATCACGTCCGTCGGCCCGTGATGCCCCAGAAAATCTTCGTTCACACGCTCGATCCCGGCAGGCGACAGGAACGACACGCAGACGCCGCCGGGCACGTCGCGGAGCCCCGCCAGTTCGGCGGCTGCCGCTGTCATCCGGCGGAGCTTCGAGCGGGACGGAGCGGGAAACCCTTTGCCCGCACGCCAGATCGTAACCGCCTTCATGGCTGCTTCTCCTCCCGCCTCGAATAGGAGACGCGCAGATGGTTCATGGACTTGAACGTCTTCAGGAACGATTCGCGAATTCTGGAAAGCTGGTCCAATGTGATATGCGCATCGTCCAGCTGCTTCCGCTGCATCTTCCCGTTGAATATCTTCTCGACCAGCACGCGGATGTTCTCCTCGGTCGGCTCGTTCAGCGAGCACACGGCCGCCTCGCAGCAGTCCGCCAGCATCAGGATCACGGTCTCCTTTTCCTCGGGGAGCGGTCCGGGGTAGCGGAACGGGCCTTCGGGCGGGATCGTCCCGGTGCGTTCCTTTTCCTTTTCGTAGAAGAAGGAGATGAAATCGTCTCCGTGATGACGTTCGATGGCTCGACGGAGCGGAGTTTTCAGTTTGTATTTTTTCGCCAGCTGGACACCGTATTCGACGTGGTTGCGGACGATGGCGGCACTTTCGGCGGGGGGCTTTCCCTTGAACATGTCTTTTCCGGCCGCGTTCTCCGTGAACATCTCCGGCGAGGCCAGCTTTCCGACGTCGTGATAGAGCGCATACGCCTGAACTTTCAGGGACATCGCGCCGACAGCATTCGCCGCCTCCTCCGCCAGCAGAGCCACGCGTTCGCTGTGATGATAAGTTCCCGGGGCCTCCATCTGGAGTTTCTTCAGCAGGGGCTGATTCCGGTCGGTCAGGGAGAGGTAGGACATGTTGCTCGTCACATCCAGCATGGTCTCCAGCATAAAGATCAGCACGAGCGAAATCGCCGCGGTCAGGACACTGGCGGTCAGAGGCACGACGAAACAGGCGACAAGCCTGCTGAAATCACGCTCCCGGACCATCGTCTGGAAATCGGGATTCTGCTGGAAGATCACTTCGGAGATAAGCATCGTGACCGCACAGGCAAAGAACGCCTGCATGAAGAATTTCTTGTAGTCGTAGACGTGCCGCACGGCGACGGTGCACACGGCGCACACGAAGAGCCCGGTGGCGAATGCAGGGAACGAAAGGTCCAGCGCGACGGCTGCGCCGCCCGCCACGAAAAGTCCCGCGAACACAGCCGACCTGCCGCCGTAGATGGATGCGATCACCAGCGCGGGCAAAGCCAGCGGCATCGCCAGATACAGCGGGACCTGCGGGCATTTGCCGTCCAGCACCAGCCAGTTGCAGAAGACCATGAACCCGTAGTCGCACAACAGCGAGAAAATGACGATAAAACCGATCAGCCACACCGCGCGGTTGTTCGCGATAAGCTCGGGATGGACGCGCAGGATGTAAATGCTGGAGAACACGACCAGAAGCGCCACCAGCAGCGTCTTCTGGAAAAGACTGGACCACGTGCGCTGATTGCGGAGATAATCGCTGTACTGGATCCGGTACTCCTTGTACAAGTCCGCCTCGCGCTTCGAAAGCTTCTCGTCCTTGTGGATCAGGATCTCCCCCTTGGCATGCTTCAGTTTCGGAATCTTTGCGATCTCCGTTTTGCGTTCGTCGTCCCGGCGCTGCTCCGTCAACTCCTTGTCGCAGAGCAGATTTCCATCCTTGTACAGCTCCTTGAAAAACGCTTTCAGGTGGTTATTTTCCAGCAGGATGCGCTGGTTGTAGGAAAGCGAAGAAAGGAGGGAATTCACGGTCAGCTCGGCAGCGCTCTCCGGGGTGTGAATATCGCCCAGTTTGCCCCGGATTTCGCGCGACTCCGAATCCAGGATCATCACGTTCCGCTGTCTGTTGACCTGCACGACGATCTCCTGGTCCCGGGTCCCGTCGGCGATGTCGCCGCCGTCCTCGGGATTCAACGCGGCATTGTTCTCCTGAAGGGCATTACCAGGGAAAGCTTTGTCTTCGAACGAATTGGCTTTCTCCAGCTCTTCGTTCGTCGCGATCCCGCCGATGACGATCTCCTCGACCAGGCCGAGGGCCTTTTCCCGCCTTGAGTTGTCCATCGCCGTTTGAAGAAGCAGGAGATAAAGATAAGGCGGCATCTCCTTCACGGTCGAAACGCGCTTGGCGGTCTCCTCGTCGGCGTTATCCGGCGGCCCGTAAGGCTTGTTGTCGGTTTCCAGCTCGTTACGGCGCAGGATTTCCTTCATCAGGAGCCCGTAGCCCGCGATGATCTTTTTTGTCTGATCCGCTTCGATGCGGAAATACAGGGTGAACTCCCTGTTGACTCTTTCGATCACTTTTTCCTGCTCGTCGATGTTCGGATACCTGAAATCGTCAAGCAGGACTTCGATGTCCTGCTGCGCCCGGTCCCCTTCGTTCAACTGGGGCAGATCGTTCTGGTTCGGCATCCACCAGAGCAGGAAGACGCATGTGCCGAACACCATCAGGACCATCAGCAAAGACACGAATTTCGACCGTTGCAGGAACTGGCCGAACATAGATAATGTATCTCTCAAGCTTTTCTCGTTCTCGCTCATGCGGCATTCCTTTCCTATTGCCTTCCGCCCACTTCATAGGCGCGGATGATCTTTTCCACCAGCGGATGCCGCACCACGTCCCGCGTGTCGAACCGGCAGATCTGCACGCCGTCTATGGCGGCAAGGCAGTCCAGCGCATAGGGAAGTCCCGATTTTCCGTGCGGGACATCCGCCTGCGAGGGATCACCGCAGACCACGCATTTGGAATGGAATCCAAGGCGGGTGAGGAACATGAACATCTGTTCGTGGGAAGCGTTCTGCGCCTCGTCCAGGATCACGAACGCATGGTTCAGCGTGCGTCCGCGCATGAATGCCAGCGGCGCGACTTCGATCACGCCGCGGGACATCAGCTCCTCCGCGGCGGCGTAGTCCATCATCTCGTGGAGTGCGTCGTGCAGGGGGCGCAGGTACGGATTGATCTTCTCCTGAAGCGTGCCGGGCAGAAATCCGAGGTTTTCCCCGGCCTCGACCGCGGGCCGCGTGAGGATGATGCGGTTGTATTTTCCAACGACGAGCAGGGAAACGGCCATCGCCATGGCCAGATAGGTCTTGCCGGTCCCGGCGGGTCCGACTCCGAACACAAGGTCCTTGCTGCGGATGGCCCGGAGATATGCCAGCTGGTTCGGAGAACGTGCGGAAACATCCTTCTTGCCGGGGCCGACCGTGACGCGTTCTGCGAAATAGGTGCCGAGGTCCTGTTCGCGGCCTTCGCGCCAGGCGTCCAGCGCCAGATCGAATTCGGACTGGTCGAGGCTGCGGCCGCGTTCCTTCTGGAGGCGGCGGAGTTCGCGCAGAAACCCTTCGCCTCTGTGGTCCGGGGTGTCTTCCACGGACGCCACCCAGGATTCGCGGGCGGCGAACTTCGCGCCGAGGCTGTATTCCGCGGCGGAGAGATTGCCGGTCAAGTTTCCGGCGAACGCCGATTCCAACGCGCCCGGGCTGTCGAAATAAACACGCCCCTCTCCTCCTCTACTGCCGGGGGAGACGTCGTCAGAATCTTGTCCCGTGGAATGCATGGAGCGCAAATCACTTCGAGGAAACGGGGACCTTTTTCACAGCCGGGATCACAAGCTTCGTCCCGATTTTCAGGAAATTCGGTTTCCCGTTCAGCAGATCCTTGTTCGCGTCGAAGATGATCTCCCACTCCGTGCCGTCGTGATAAAACGCCTTGGCAATGGAGGAGAGGGAATCGCCGTCCTTCACGACATATTCGGAGGCGGGCTGATCGGGATCCACGGCGAGCTTCTCGCGAACGGGCTTGGCAGCCTCTTTGGCGGGTTCCTTGGCGGGTTCGTCCTTGATGCCTTTCGCGGCACGGACTTCGGCCTTGCGCTGCGCCATGATGTCGTCATTGGTCATCACGTTGATCTTTTCAAGTCCGGCGGCCTTGCAGAAATCGACCGCGGCATCCAGATCGGCGCTCTTGGAATTCTGGCGGCCGTACAGGATCACCGCGATTTCCTTGTTCGTCTTGCCTGCCTCGTTGAGGGTGTCCTTCAGGGCTGCGGCATTCACGCGTTCGCCGTTGACGGCATACACGCCGTCGACGCCGGCTTCGGCGGGAAACACGTCGACGCGCATAAATTTGGCGGGCGCGGCAGGTTTCGTCTCGACGGGCTGTGGCTGCTGTTCCTGCACCTTGGCGGCGGATGTCTCATCCACTTTCTTCACGGGGACCGTGGCAGCGTCGTCATTGGCGGCGACGACCGCGACGGACGCCTTGCCGTCGACGGGACGCGGTTCTCCGAAGGCTTCCGCGTAAGCCGGATTCCCGTCAGGCATTTCCTCCGGGGGCTGCCAGTCGGGATAGGAGGACTGTATTCCGGGGGTCCAGGCTTCTGCGTTTTCGTCTTCCGGAGGCGGCACGTTGGAGGCGCAGGAGACGAGGGCAAACACGGCGGCAAACGAAACGGCGAACGAAAGCGTTTTCATAAGGAACCTCAGAATTTAAAGTTGATAATAACGGAATGGATCTGTCTCAGTCATTGGATGCGGCGGAGCGCGATGACGCCGTTGTGTCCGCCGAATCCGAGGTTGGTGTTCAGGGCCACGTCGATCTTGCGCTCGCGGGCGGTGTTCGGCGTGTAATCCAGATCGCACTCGGGATCCGGCGTCGTGTAATTGATGGTCGGAGGCACAATACCGGTCTCGATAGTCTTGGAGGCGATGATCGTCTCAAAACCGCCGGCTGCGCCGAGTCCGTGTCCCATGGCGCCCTTGGTGCTGCTGATCGACATCTTGCGGGCATGGTCGCCGAACAGCGACTTGATCGCCTGGGTCTCGCAGAGGTCGTTGAGGTGCGTGCTGGTGCCGTGGGCATTGATGTAATCCACGTCCTCGGGGTTCAGCCCGGCGTTGTCCAAAGCCATTTGGAACGCGCGCATTCCGCCGATGCCGCCCGCGATGGGGGCAGTCATGTGGAAGGCGTCGCCAGTGGCGCCGTAGCCGACGACCTCGGAGTGGATCCGGGCACCGCGCTTCACGGCATGTTCGTATTCCTCAAGGATCAACACGCCCGCGCCCTCGGACATCACGAAACCGTCGCGGTCACGGTCGAACGGACGGCTGGCAAGCTCGGGGGTGTCGTTGAAATGGGTGCTCATGGCCTTCATGGAGCAGAATCCGGCGTAGCCCAGACGGGTGATGGAGGATTCCGCGCCGCCGGTGATCATCATGTCCGCACGGCCGTCGGCGATGGCATCGAAGCTGGCGCCGATGGCATGCGTCGCGGTGGAACAGGCGGAAACGACCGAGAAGTTCGGACCGCCCGCGCCGCACCGGATGGAGATCATGCCGGAGGCCATGTTCGTGATGATGGACGGGATCATGAAGGGGGAGACGAAACGCGGTCCTTTGTTCAGGAGCACCGCGCACTGGCTCTCGATGGTATGAAGGCCGCCGATGCCGCTGCCGACGACAACGCCGACGCGGTTCGGATCGATCCCGCAGCCTTCGTCCCTGAAATCAGCGGGAAGCCCGGCGTCGCGCCGGGCCTCGTCGAAAGCGACCAGGGCGAATGTGACGAAGCTGTCGACTCTGCGGTAGTCCTTTTCCGACACGACGCTCGCCCAGTCAAGGTTCTTCACCTCGCCGCCGACCTGCGTCTTGAAGTCGGTGGGATCGAACTGGGTTACACGCCCGATCCCGCAACGCCCGTTGATCAGGGAATCCCACATGGTGTTCACATCGTTCCCCACGCAGGAAACCGCGCCATATCCGGTTATTACAACTCGCCGTCTGTTCATATTGTTTCGTCTCCGGTCGCAAAAACAAGAAAAAAGGGGTCACTCAGGACGAATGACCCCGGAAAACAAAGGAAGGAAATTATTCCTTCGCAGCAGCCATCTTGGTCTCGATGTACTTGATCGCATCGCCGACGGTCTTCAGGTTCTCGGCGTCTTCATCCGGAATCTCGGAGTTGAATTCCTCTTCGAGAGCCATGATCATTTCCACGATGTCGAGCGAATCGGCGTTCAGATCTTCGACGAAACGGGCGTCTTCGGTGACCTGGTCTTCGGCGACTGCGAGCTGCTTCACAACGAGCTCTTTGACTTTTTGTGCGATTTCGGACATGTTAAATCCTTTCGTATTGGTGAGAAGGGTTGGTTGCCGTTTTTGAAACGTGTTTTGAAACTTGTATAGACTATAATATACACCGCTTTCGCGCTTTTGCAAATCCTATGCGCGCTTTTTTGCGTTTTTAAAGTCTTGTCTTATGTTTTTTCCAGTTCCGATGCATCATTTTACATCAGGAAGCCGCCGCAGACGTTGATGACCTGTCCGGTGACATAGTCGGAATCCGGACCGCAGAGGAACGCCACGACATTCGCCACGTCGGCAGGCTTGCCGCCGCGCTTCAGCGGGATCAGGTCCAGGAAGAACTTCTTGGCTTCTTCGGGAAGGTTTTCGGTCATGTCCGTCATGATGTAGCCGGGCGCGACCGCGTTCACCATGATGTTGCGGCTGCCGAGCTCCTTCGCCACGGACTTGGTGATGCCGATGACGCCGGCCTTGGACGCAGAGTAGTTGACCTGTCCGGCATTGCCGGCGCGGCCCACCACGCTGGAGATGTTCACGATCTTGCCGTAACGTGCCTTCATCATGGGACGGATGGCCGCCTTGGTGAAGTTGTAGGTACCCTTCAGATTCACTGCGATCACGGCGTCCCAGTCGGCCTCGCTCATGCGCATGAGCAGATTGTCCTTGGTGATGCCGGCGCAGTTCACGAGGATGTCCAGACGGCCGTACTTCTCGATGACGGCCTTCACGGCCGCTTCGGCGTCTTCGGCCTTCGCCACGTTGGCCGCGATGGCGATGGCGTCGATGCCCTGCGCGTTGAATTCCGCCACGGTCTTATCCGCGGTTTCCTGCATGATATCCACGACTGCGAGCTTTGCGCCTTCCTTGGCCAGACGTTCGCAGATCGCACGGCCGATGCCGCGGGCTCCCCCGGTCACCAGCGCCACTCTGTTTTCGAGTTGACTCATTGTGTTTCTCCTAATGATTCAGGTTCAGTATGTTTGGGTTTGTTTTCAATCGAATGAAAGGATTTGCGTCACGCTTCCGCCAGTCCGGCCACGCCGGACACGTTGTGCAACGCCGCGCCGGGCAGGATCTTCCGCACGAGGCCGGTCAGGACCGTGCCCGGGCCGAACTCCACGAAACGCTCCGCGCCGAACCGTTCGGCCATCACGCGGACGCAGGTGTCCCAGCGGACGCTTCCGGCGACCTGGGAGACCAGGTTCGCGCGAATCTTCGCCGGATCGGACTCGGGTTCGCCGGTGAAATTCTGAAGCACGGGGAACTTCGGCGCATTCATCGGAGTGGCGTCCAGCACGGGTGCCAGGGCGGCGCCCGCGGAAGCCATCATGCGGCTGTGGAACGCTCCCGCCACGTTCAGCGGCAGGGCGCGCTTGACGCCGCGTTCTTTCAGGATGCCGCACGCCTTCAGGACGAGTTCCTTCACGCCGCTGATGACGATTTGGCCGGGAGAATTGTAATTCGCCACGTCGATGCCGCATTCCGCGCAGACTTCGGCGATCACAGCGGGGTCGCCGCCAATAATGGCGGCCATGCCGCCCTCGGCCTCGTGACAGGCCGCGTCCATCAGGGCGGCGCGCTTCGCAACGAGCTTCAGGCCGTCCTCGAACGCAAACGTCCCGGCAGATGCGAACGCCGCATATTCGCCGAGGCTCAGGCCGCCCGCGGCGACGGCTTCTTCGCCGGGGTGTTTTTCCAGCCATGCGGCCAGACAGGCCATGCTGGTGGTATAGATCGCAGGCTGACAGTTCGCAGTCGCGGTCAGATCGGATTCCGGGCCTTCAAAGCACAGTTTGGAGAGGCTCCGTCCAAGCACGGCATCCGCACGGTCGTAAACCGATTTCGCCGCGGGAGACGCTTCGTACAGGTCTTTCCCCATGCCGACGGCCTGGGCGCCCTGCCCCGAGAATAAAAACGCTGTTTTCAATGTTTGTGTCCTTTCATGGCGCAAAGATGAACGCCTGCCGCCGGGAACATCCGGCGCATCCGGAAAAAAAGTAAGCTTAATAAGATACCACTCTTTTCAAAAAATGCAAATCCGTCGCGGAGCCGGCAGAGATGCGGTCAAGCAAGCGCGGCCCGAAGCATTTCCTCCGAAACCGGCCCCGGACGCAGGATGCTCCACGCGCCGTCGCGTTCGACCTTGATCACGGTCGACGCAGCTGAATCCGGGGGGATCGGGCCGCCGTCAAGTACCCCGTCCGGCGGCATGGCAAGCGATCCCAGCGCTTCTTCCACGGTATGCGCCGGCGGCTGTCCGGAAAGGTTCGCGCTGGTCGAGGCAAGCGGGCGCCCGTAGGCTTCAAGAAGGCGCAGCAACCCGGGATGGGCGGGAATGCGGAATCCGGCAAACGCTTCTCCATCCGGCACGACCAGCGTGACGGGACCGGGGCAGAATGCCGCCGCCAACCGTTTCGCGGTCTCCGGCATGGCGGGGATGGCGGCCTCGGCGGCACGGCTCGATGCAAAAAAGAGCGTGAGGAGCTTGGATGCGGGACGGCGTTTCATCTCATAGATCTTAGCTCGGGCGGCTTCATGCGCGGCGTCGCAGACCAGACCGTAGACGGTTTCGGTCGGAACAAGCAGGACACCGTCCTCCCGCCCCAGGACGCCGCAGAAAAAAGCGGCCGCGGATTCTCCGGCGCAGGGCATTCGCTCCATGGATTCACTCGGAGTAAATGTAGATGACTTCGCCGTCGCGGCACAGATGGTATTGTTCGCGTGCGACTTTCTCAATGGCCGAGGCATTGTGCTGAAGGTCGTGGACCTCCTGCTGAAGCGTGAGGTATTCCGTCTTCACACGGACCAGATCGGCCTGAAGACTTACCACTTCCTGCTTGGTGCGCTTGTACTTGCGGTACGCGGGCAAAACGAGGATGCCGGACACAATCAGCACCAGCACAAGCAGGACGTATATGACTGCGGTCAAGACTTTTCCCATTCTGTCACCTCATTACTAGCTAATATAGCACAAACTCCGCGAAATACAACAAAAAAAATGAAAAAACCTCCGCCCTGCATGGACGGAGGCCGAAGGAACGTCCGGGACGGCGCGGAGGCCGTCCCGTTTCGGAAGGGTCAGCCGAGCTTGGCGACGCTTTCGTCGATCTTCTTCTTGATCGTCTCGAACGCGGCCTGGTTCTGGAGCTGCTCGAGCGTGTTCAGGGCATTTCTGAACTTGGTGCGCTCGACCACTTCATCGCCGATGGTCACGCAGATCGTGCCGTCCTGTTCGGGGCGGGACGAGAACGCGGCGTCCATATCGACCTTGTCCGTGTAGTTCTTGCCGCGGACGTATTCGGAGATCATGCCGATGAGGAGCTGGCCGGGGCAGTTGTCCTGCTTGGCGCAGATCGTGACGGTGATCATGAAGCGTTCGGGAGCCGTGCCGCGCATGATCGGGATCTTGGCGTCGAAGAGCTGGCTGCGGTTCTGGTAGACCGTGTGCAGCAGGTGATGCGCCTCGTGGGAGCCGGGCTGACCGCCGATGTGCTCCTTGTAGCACTGGTCGACCAGGAAGTTGTCCTGGCATTTCTGGACCTGCTGGGACTTGTCGGCCGCATAGAGGCCCTGCTGGCGCTGGATGCGGATGGCATCCGTGACGCCGACAGGCTGGCCGCCGCCGGAGATGCAGCCGCCGGGACACGCCATGACTTCGACGAAGTCGTAGTGAGCCTTGCCGGAGCGGACGTCGGTGATGAGGCGTTTGGCATTCGCGAGGCCATGGACGACGGCCACGCGAATCTCCTTGCCAGCCGCGGTCACGGTGGCTTCCTTGAGGGTGTTCATGCCGCGGACGGCCTTGAAGTCGACGGTAGCAAGCGGCTTGCCGTCAAGTTTTTCGACCGCATAGCGGAGCGCGGCTTCCATGACGCCGCCGGACGCGCCGAAGATCACGCCGCCGCCGGTGGCGAATCCCATGGGCATGTCGAACGCCTCGGGCTGGAGTTCGTTGAGCTTGATGCCGAGCGAGTTGATCATGCGCTGAACTTCGCTGGTGGTCACGACGATGTCGACTTCCTGCTTGCCGTCGACGTTGAACTTCGGCAGCTGGGCCTCGAACTTCTTCGCCGTGCAGGGCATGATGGAGACGACCACGAGGTCCTCGCGCTTGCAGCCGAGCTGTTCGGGCAGGACCTTCTTGGCGATGGAGCCGAACATGGCCTGCGGGGAACGGCAGCTGG
>Ga0310786_10000629_pt1 | contig 56675 bp, 62 predicted proteins | sample AusTroGonzalo_MG_FD_203881 | JGI IMG/M metagenome (GOLD analysis project Ga0310786, IMG submission 203881) | Bovine rumen microbial communities from tropical cattle in Woodstock, Queensland, Australia - Gonzalo_03 (v2) (version 2) | ecosystem: Host-associated > Mammals > Digestive system >...
AGCAGGAACTGCATGCTGCCGTCGTTCTTTTTCACACGGCCGGTACTGCGTGTCTCGAAATGGTAGACACGGCTGGCCGAGAGACCCTTGAAATGGCGCACTCCCACCATCCAAAGCTTTGCGGTGAGGTCGGGGTCGCTGTACATCCCGGGGGTGTATTCGATGCTGTAGCCGCCGATGAGGTCCCAAAGGTCGCGGTGCAGCAGGTTGGGAGGCCAGGTGGCTCCATGCCAGTCAGGAGCCGCGAGGTTCTTGTATTCGCGCAGCAAACGCTCCTCATCGAAGGTCTCGAGACTGTCGCCATAGTTGGCGATGATGCCCACATCCTCGGGTTTGTAGGGGTGTATCATGGTAGAGGAGAGGAAGAAGCGGTTGTCGGGCAACGAGGCCACCTCGTCGGCCAGCGCAGTGTCCCAGCCGGGGAGAAGGTACATGTCGTCGTTGAGGTAGAGGATATAGTCGGTCTTTACCTTGGTGCGCATCATATTACAGGCCAGACAGACACCCACATTCTGCTCGGTATAGGTGTAGTCAAAGCCTTGCTCGCGCACCCATTCCAACGTGCCGTCGGAGCCGTCGTTGACATGGATGATGATTTGATGGTCGGCAGTAGAGTTCTTACGGATGCTCTCAATGCAGAGTTTCAAGAACGGCAGGTTGTTCCAGGTAGGTATGATGATGGAGAAGCGAATGTTTGATTGCATGAATTGATTTTAAAAATGCAAAAATACGAAAAAAAACGCAATTTGATATTTTTTTTGTATTTTTGCATCTTGAAAATGAAGGAAGGACTGGTCATAAGAACTACTGGCAGCTGGTACCGGGTAATGGTTATAGGTTATGGGTTATGGGTTATGGACGATTGCGCAGGACAACCGCGGCAGCCCTCTATAACCAATAACCCCTCACCCATAACCTTTTTCGACTGTCGGTTGCGTGGCAATTATCGTTTGCGTGGTAACAAGCAGACGAATCCTGTGGCTGTAGGTGACCACGTCTTCTTCGAAGTGCAGGACGACGGTACGGGGGTTATCCACGATGTGGCCGACCGTAAGAACTATATCGTCCGACGTGCCACCAAGCTCAGCAAGCAGACGCATGTCATCGCCGCCAATATCGACCTTCTTTGCATCGTTGCCACCCTTGGGCTTCCACGTACCTCCACGGGCTTTATTGATAGGCTCTTGGTCACTGCCGAGGCCTATCATATCCCTGCCTGTATTCTCTTCAACAAAGTGGACCTCTACGATGACGAACTCTGGGAGATACACAATGAAATCAAAGGAATATACACAGCTGCCGGCTATCCCGTCTATGAGGTATCGGCACTTGAGGGCATTGGACTCGACGAGGTGAAACAGCTTATTGCTGGCAAGACCGTCCTCTTCAGTGGTCATTCTGGTGTAGGCAAGAGTGCGCTTCTTAACGCCCTTGCTCCTGGACTCGACCTCAAGGTGGGCGACATCTCCGACTGGAGCCTCAAAGGCCGTCACACCACCACCTTCGCCGAAATCCACCCTATAAGGGTTAGGGGTTATGGGTTAGAGGTTATTGACGCTAACGCAGAACAACCGCGGCAGCCTTCTATAACCCATAACCTTTCACCAATAACCTATTTAATCGACACTCCCGGCATCAAGGAGTTCGGTATGGTGAACTTCAATGCGCAGGAGCTATCGCATTTCTTCCCTGAGATGCGGGCGCTCATCCCCAACTGCCACTTTGCCAACTGCACCCACCGTCACGAGCCGGGGTGTGCAGTAAAAGAGGCCCTCGATGAGGGCCTCCTAAGCACTGAGCGTTACAAAAACTATCTCGGAATTCTTGAAGACGTTGACGACTACCAGCGTCCGTAATGGATTCGGGCGGGAGCCCATTTGTCCTTGGGTTGGGTAGAGCCATCGTGGTATCCGATGGGTACCACAGCGTAAGGCACCACTTCGGCGGGGAGGCCAAGGGCTTTCTTCACAGGGGCCATAGTTTCCGGGAAGGGATAGCAGGCGGTCCAGCAGGCACCGAGACCATAGGCTTCGACGGCCAGCAGGAGGTTCTCGGTGGCGGCAGCGATATCGTCACGCCACATGGGGTTGGGACGCGTCACAGCAGGCCCGTCTGGATTTTCGCGCGTGGGACGAGTGACGGTGGTGTCGGCACAGACCACGACGACGGCGCCGCTTTCCATAAATTTCTTCATGTTACCGTTGCCAGCGAAGATGCTGTCATATTGGCTCTTGTCGGTGAGGACGACGAAGCTCCAGGGGCGGATGTCCATGCCTGTGGGGGCGGACATGGCGGCACGGAGGATGTTCTGCATCACCGTGTCGGGGATGGCCTCGCCGTTGTAGGAGCGTACGCTCTTACGGTTGAGAATGTTCTGCATCACTACGTCGGCAGTGTTGGCAGGTTCTTGTTTTTCGTTGCAGCAGGCAGCGAAGAGCATTGCCACTGCCATCATCAATAATGTCTTTTTCATATCAATAGATTAAATATTTTTCTCTGGTTTTCTTGAATTCGTCGAGAGCGGGCTGCCAGGTGGCGCGGATTTTTTCCTCGCTCCAGCCTTTTTCTATCTGCCTGCGGAGGTCGCCGTTGCCGGCCAGTTTATCGAAGAAATTGTTCTTGAGGAAGAACTTGCCTTTGGGAACGCGACGATACATCTCCATCAAATATTTGAGGCTGAAGGCTGCAGGTGCCTGCTCCTGACGTAGATCGAGTTTTATTTTCTTGAATGTCACAATTTCGAATGGCCAGTCGGTGCCGCGACCGACACCACAGTTGGTGCCCTCGAAGAGGCAGAGCGAAGGGTAGAGGGCGATGGCGTGGGCGTTGCGCAGGTTGGGCGACGGCGGCACGGGCAGTTCGTAGCCTACGCTGTCTCGTTTGTAGCCTTGCAGGGGAACGACGGCGAGGTTACACTTGATGCCTCCAGCCAGCCAACCTTCGCCATTGATCATCTCGGCATACTCACCGATGGTCATGCCGTAAACGATGGGCACGGGGTGCATGCCGACGAAAGAACGATAGTGCGCGGTGTCGAGGACGGGACCGTCGACATAGTGACCGTTAGGGTTAGGTCGGTCGAGGACGATGAGGGGGATGTCGTTTTCGGCGCAAGCCTCCATCACATAATGCAGCGTGGAGATATAAGTATAGAAGCGACATCCGACGTCCTGCAGGTCGAAGATGACGACATCAACGTCTTTCATCTGTTCGGGCGAGGGTTTCTTGTTCTTGCCATAAAGACTTATTATCGGCAGACCTGTCTTGGTGTCGACGCTGTTGTCGACATGAGCCCCGGCCGCTGCGGTGCCACGGAAGCCGTGCTCGGGACAGAAGATCTTGGCTACGTTCGCACCAGCTTGAATCAGGGTGTCTACCAGATGGGTATTACCCACAATGGAAGTTTGGTTTGCCACCACTGCCGTGCGTCCCTGATAACCGTCCTCACGGAGCAACATAGAGGGAAACACTTCGTGGTTCCATAAGTTCTCGGCGCCTGTGGCAAAAGTGGAGTCTCTCGAGATGGGAATATGACCCAAATCCTCGTCCTCCCATTCGATGTTGTTTTGGGCATGACATGAGACAAGCGGTTGCGATAACATCACAACACACAAGACGATGCTATGAAGCAACCGTTTCATTATTCAATTCTTCCCCGTGTGTCCGAAGCCGCCAGCGCCGCGCTCGGTGTCGGAGAGTTCCTCGACCTGGATAATCTCGGCCTGCTCGTGACGGGCGATGACCATTTGGGCAATACGCTCGCCATCGTTGATGACAAAGTCCTCCTGTGAGAGGTTGATGAGGATGACGCATATCTCGCCGCGGTAGTCGGCATCGATGGTGCCGGGACTGTTGAGGACGGTGATGCCCTTCTTCAGCGCCAGGCCGCTGCGGGGACGTACCTGCGCCTCGTAGCCTGCCGGCAGTTCCATGAAGAGGCCCGTTTTGACGAGGCCGCGCTCCATGGGTTTCAACGTGATGGGCCCTTCGGGCAGGAAAGCTCTGAGGTCCATCCCTGCCGACTGCGAAGTCTCATACTTCGGCAGCGGATGGTGGCTGGTATTCTTGATTTTGATTTGCATAGATAGTGGTTCTAGTTATACTAGTTGAACTAGTTATTTCTTCGTCAGTACCTCGTCAATCATGCCGTAGGCGAGGGCTTCTTCGGCGGTGAACCAGTGGTCGCGGTCGGAGTCTTTCTCTACCTGCTCGAAGGGCTGGCCACTGTGGAGGGCGATAATCTCGTAGAGTTCTTTCTTGAGCTTGAGAATTTCGCGGACGGTGATTTCCATGTCGGTGGCTTGACCGTCGGCACCTCCCATGGGCTGGTGGATCATCACGCGGGCATGCGGCAGGGCGCAGCGACGGCCTTTCTCACCGGCGCAGAGAAGCACGCTGGCCATCGAGGCGGCCAAACCGGTGCAGATGGTGGAGACTTTGGGTTGGATGTACTGCATGGTGTCGTAGATGCCCAATCCGGCGTAGACAGAGCCTCCTGGAGAGTTGAGGTAGATTTGGATGTCCTTCTCAGGATCTACACTCTCGAGGAAGAGCAGCTGGGCCTGGATGACGTTGGCGGTGTAATCGTCGATGGCGGTGCCGAGGAAGATGATGCGGTCCATCATCAGACGGCTGAAGACGTCCATCTGGGCGACGTTCAACTGGCGCTCCTCGACGATATAGGGGGTTAGCGAATTATTAATGGCCGAAGTATATTTGGCGTAGGTGGTGCTGCTGATGCCACGATGACGGGTGGCGTATTTCTCGAATTCTGTCATATTCTTTGTTTTTTCGTTATTACGTTATATCGTTATTACGATTTCTTTTTAATAGGTTGGGGCGGCGTTCCTTGGTTCGAGCGATGGCCTGCTCCATGCGCCACTGCTCTATCTTGGCGTGGTTTCCGCTGAGGAGGACGTCGGGCACTTTCCATCCGCGGAATTCGGGTGGACGGGTGTACTCGGGTGGGGCCACGAGGCCGTCCTGGAAAGAGTCGCCGAGAGCCGACTGCTCGTCACCGAGGACTCCCGGCACCAGGCGGATGACGGCATCGGCGATGACCGCAGTAGCCAATTCGCCACCGGTGAGCACATAGTCACCGATGGAGATTTCCTTGGTGATGAAATGTTCGCGCACCCGTTCGTCGACACCTTTGTAGTGGCCGCAGAGAATCATCAGGTTTTCGGCCAGCGAAAGTTGGTTGGCCATGGGCTGGCTGAGCATCTCGCCGTCGGGGGCTGTGTAGATGACCTCGTCGTAGTGTCGTTCACGCTGAAGTCCTTCTATGCAATTAGCCAGCGGCTCTACAGCCATCACCATTCCAGCGGCACCGCCGTAGGGGTAGTCGTCGACGGAACCATATTTGGTGAGCGAATAGTCGTGGAGGTCGTGGAAATGGACATCAACGAGCCCTTTCTTCTGGGCCCGCTTGAGGATGCTCTCCTCGAAGAACATGGTCATCATGTTCGGGAAGAGGGTAAGGATGTCGAGTCTCATTTCACTTTCTGCGTTTCTTGTTTTTCTTCTTGCTCTTGGCAGCTTTTTTAGAAGCTTTGGAGGAGGAACTGCTCTTTTGCTTGGCCACGCTACCACTGACCCTCAGTTTGTCGCCGGGATGCAGCACCTTGGTCTCTTTGATGCCGTTGAGTTGGCAAAGACGCTTGACTGTGATGCCGTTACGGCGAGCAATTTGGGTGAGGTTGTCACCCTGGCGCACGCGATACCAAGAGCCGTCGCCCGTTGACGACTGACTACTGCCTGCCGACCACTCTTTACTACTGCCTTTAGCCACCTTTCGGAATGAACTGGAGGTAATTTCCAATTGGTTGCTGATGAGGTCATGGGTGGAGCAGTCGATAACATTTTCGGGGTTGAGGGCGTTGCCCATGTAACGCACCTCGAAGTGGAGATGGCTGCCGAAGGAACGGCCCGTGTTGCCGCAGAGGCCTAAGACGTCGCCGCTTTTTACCTGTTGACCGGCTACGACGTTGCGTTTCGACATGTGGGCATAATAGGTCTCGAGACCATTGGCATGATGAAGGATGACCAGGTTGCCGTAACTCTTGTTGTATTTGGAGATGCGCACCACACCGTCGAAGGCGGCATAGATGGGCTCACCAGTGGGCTGTGCAAGATCGAGTCCATAGTGGAAACGGCGGCGGCGGGGACCATAGTGCGATGAAGGCCGTGAGGTCCAAGGAGTGGGCCAGGTGAATTTCTCACCGCGAGCAGGGTTGCACAGCTGGATGACGATAGGTTCGCTGATGGTGTTGACATCGAGTTTGGGTAGGTGGATGGCTGCCGTATCGAAGCCTTCAAGGATAATGTCATCCTCTCTCTCCACACCTTCGTCGTCGAGGGTGAACACCGTTGGCAGGTCTTCCCCGTCCTCCTCATACTCTTCTTCGGGTTCCACAATGAAGGGAGGTTGATAGAGGTTGTTTTCGGTCTCTTTGTTGTTGCGTTCGTCGATGACCACGCCTTTGTATTCCTCGTCCTCGTAGATGACATCTAACTTGTTGACCTTGATTTCTGATTTCTGAGTCTTATTCTTGGGGTCGTCAGACTGAGCGGAGACCACCAATGGGAGGGTCAACAGGGACAATAACAATAGGATACGTTCTGTATATTTCATCATGAATAGTCGATATAGGATGGGTTAAAACTTTGCAAAAGTACACAAAGTTTTGTTATCCACCAAATAAAATAGTCTTAAAAAAGACTAACAGGGTGCTATCGCAGTCTTACTCAACGGGGTGGAATGACCCATCATCCTCGATGAGAATATGGGCATTCTTGAAATCCTCTTGCGTAAGGGTGCGGATGGCTTTGGCCACGATGTTGTTCTTATCGATGCGAGGACCTGTGCGGAATGGCTGTATGAAGGAATGGATTTTCCCATCAACCAGCAGTCCTTCGTTGTCCAAGCGCACCGTGATGACAGGCGAGTAGCCGCTGATGCCCGAGACGCTAATGCCAGCAGGAGTGCAGAAGTTGCCGAGGCTATAGGCGATGAAGTGGCCTTTGTAGATCTCCACAGCACGACAGACATGGGGCCCGTGGCCAAAGACGAGGTCGGCACCGTTGTCGATGCAGAGGTGTGCGAAAGACCGCAGCGATCCACGGTCCTCTCCGAGGAAGGTCTCTGTGCCCTTGGGCAGGTGCACCTTGTCCTTCCCTTCAGCACCACCGTGGAAAGAGACGATAAGGATGTCGCAGGAGTCGCGCAGAGAGCGGATGATGGAGAGGGCCTGAGCGGTGTCTTGATGACGATAGGTGTAGCTGTTGTGGCCGAAAGCGCAGAATCCATAGGTGATATCACCGCGCTGGAGAAGGGCTGAGCGGCAGAGTTTCTTTACGCCCGCATAGCGGATGCCGACAGCGTCGAGGATGGCCATTGTTTTCTTCACTCCTTCGGTACCAAAATCTTGGCTGTGGTTGTTGGCCAGACTCACGAAGTCGAATCCGGCCTCCTTGAGGAGGTTGGCGTATGTCGATGGCATGCGGAAAGCGTAGGAATTCTTTCCCTTGCCTTTGGCACAGGGGATTTTTTCGTCACAGAACACGCCCTCACAGTTGCCTACGGCAATGGTGGCTGAGGAGAGGATTTCCTTCACATCGTCGAAGAGATTCTTGCCGTCGTTGGGGGGCAGTTGGGTCTTAGGATGGAGTGTTCCCAGCATCATGTCGCCCACCATGGCGATGGTGTAGAGAGGGTCGGAGACTTCCATGTCTACTGGGGTTTGAACCAATGCCGCTATCGCCACTTTCTCATGGTCAATGATGCGGCAGGCTCCAACGTAGCGTTTGGCATAGTAGGGCTCTTTCGATGAAGTGATGCGGATGCCAGTACTTGAGGCATGAATGAAATTGAAACTGCCATCGGGTTCCACAGAGGTGACGATGCCCACATGACCGATGGCTTTACTGCGTCCCCGGCCACCATAGAATACCAGGTCGGCAGGACTAATCTCGCTTTTCTTTACTTTGACACCTACCTTGTATTGTGGTGCTGCCGAAGAGGCCAATGCAACATCGAACTTGCCATAGATATAACGGGTGAAGCCGGCGCAGTCGAATCCTTTGGGGGTCTTTCCTCCCCATTTATAGGGGACACCGATGTATTTCTTCGCCTCGTTGATGACGGAGTCAGGATTGATGCCGTGCAATTTCTGCGCCTGTAGGTTCGAAATGCCCATCAGACCCAAGAGTCCAAGGAGTCCCAAAACAAAAAACCTTTTTATCTTCATAATGCCTTTCTTTTTCAATAATCGTAAATTATTCTGTCGTCGGCCATGTGTGAAGCCACGCCGTAGACAGTGCGTATATTATTCGGTGTGAGGCCACCGTTTATTGGTCCATGATAGAGTAACTTCCCAGAATGGAACAGCATCAGGTCATCGCAGAACTGAAGTGCAAGGTTGAGGTCGTGGATGACGATAAGGATGGTCTTACCTCCGTCATTGCGTAGCAACCGCATGATTTCGAGTTGGTGGGCGATATCCAAGTTCGATACAGGTTCGTCCATCAGCAACACGGGTGTCTGTTGCGCTAATGCTCGTGCAATCATCACGCGTTGCAACTCACCTCCACTCATCTGGTGCGGTGTGGAGAAGCGCAAATGCCAGGTGTTGGTCTTCCGCATGCATTGCTCCACAATGTCCCAGTCGGCCTGAGATTCGTTCTGCAGCCGTTTCTGGTAGGGATTTCGGCCCATGAGGACGGTCTCGAAAGCCGAGAAGTCGAAGTCGGTCTGTGTCTGCTGCCGTACGAAGGCTACCTTCTGTGCCAGTGCTCGAGCGGAGTAGTTCTGCACTGGAATGCCGTCAATAAGCACTTGGCCGGAGGAAGGTTGCAACAAGGCTCCGATACAACGCAACAGTGTTGTCTTACCGCAACCGTTGGGTCCCATCACCGCAGTGAGGTGGCCTTCTGAGATGTTGGCGTTGATGTCGTCCAGTATCTCGCATTTGCCGAAGTTGACGGATATATGTTGCAACTCTATCATTTATCTACCTTATACTTATATCCTAATAATTCTTTTTACTCTTGTACAGCAAATAGATGAACATTGGCGCCCCGATAATCGATGTCAGGCTGCCCACTGGTAGTTCGCCTGGACGCAGCACTGTGCGCGCCAGAGTGTCGCATACCAGTACAAAGATGGAACCACAGAGCATCGAATAGGGTACCACCTTGCGGTTGTCGGATCCTACCACTAATCGCACGGCATGCGGGACAATGAGTCCCACAAAGCCTATCACACCACACGAGCTCACTGCAAAAGCCACCATCAAGGTGGTGAACAACAGCAGTGCTCGCTTTACTTTCTCCACTTCTACACCCATACTCTTGGCTGCCTCGCTGCCTGCCAGCAGCAGGTTCAGGTCGCGCGAATACCACAATACCACACCGATGCCTACAACAGACACTGGCAGCATCACCTCCACATCCTCCCACGAAATTCTCGAGGGGTCGAAACTGCCCATGGTCCAGAAGATGATATCGTCCATTTTCTCGTGGTTCATCACCATGAGGAACGAGATGACTGCTGAAATCAATAGGGTGAAACAGACACCTGTGAGCAGCAGTGTGGTGGTATGCATTCGGTTGCCTATGGAGGCAATTTTGTAGATGAGTAGCACCGTGAGCAGTGCCGTCACCAGTGCCATACTGCTCACACCCCATTGGATGGCACCCCATCCCAGCAGGAGGGCTACTGCGGCACCCAGCGAGGCGCCACTCGAAACACCTAATACATAGGGGTCTGTCAACGGATTGCGGAAAATGCTCTGATAGGCTGCTCCGCAGACGCTCAGCACCGCGCCTACTAATACACTCATCACCACACGTGGTACCCGCAGCTGCCAGAAAATTGGAGAGTCCTTAATTTCTTCCCACTCGAAGTCGACAGCACCGAAAAGGCTGCAGATGGCCATTGCCGCCACCAGCAGCAACGTCAATCCTATTACTACCCACGGATTGGCTCTTCCAGATTTATATTTCCCCCCGGTCATCCTCCTTACCATCTTACCTCGTGTCTCCTTATTTTCCCAAAATATCCTTCATCGTGTATATTCCGGCATCGGCTTTCGATAGGAACTCCGCTGCTAATACAGCCCCCATCGCCAGCCCTTTACGGCTGTGTGCTTCATGGGTAAGCGTAATGGTGTCTATTTCGCTGTCGTAGATCACAGTATGTGTACCAGGCACCTCGCCCTCGCGGTAGGAGGTAATTTGCACGTTTTCCTCTTTCCTCTTTCCATTTCCCACTATCTGCTCTTTTAGGGTGATGGCGGTGCCACTGGGGGCATCGAGCTTGTGGATATGATGGGTCTCCCTGATAGACACCTTGTAATCGTCACGGCCGTGCATCAGCTCTGCCAGACGGCGGTTCAGTTCGAACATGATGTTCATTCCGATGCTGAAGTTGGTGGCGGTGAAGAGGCTTCCGCCGTGGGCCCTGCACTCGGCAACAACCTTCTCGTAGTCGCCATACCAGCCCGTAGTTCCACATATCACCGGTACACCGACTTCAAAACAATGCAGCATATTTTCCACTGCCGTTGCCGGGGTGGTGAACTCTATTGCTACATTGGCATCTATTTTCGCAGGCCAGGGATCGCCTTTGTCAATCTTCACAGTAACCTCGTGTCCCCGCTCTGCAGCCAATGCCTCGATGGCGTGTCCCATCTTTCCATATCCTATCAATGCTATTCTCATATCAATTCCTTTTCCGAAAGAAACTGCAAAGATACGTACTTTTTCAGAAACGACCAAATTTATTCTTTTATCAATTCTTAATTTTTTACTATCTTTGCATTGTCAAAAGTAAAGACATTTTACCGCTATGGAATTTAAACTCAACACTATAGAAGAGGCCATCGAGGACTTTCGCGAGGGTAAGTTTGTGATTGTCGTCGACGACGAGGACCGCGAGAACGAGGGTGACTTCATCATGGCTGCCGAGAAGATAACTCCTGAGCATGTCAACTTCATGCTGAAGAACGGCCGCGGCGTGCTCTGCGCCCCCATCACCGAGCAGCGCTGCCACGAGCTGCAGCTCGACATGCAGGTGCACGACAACACCTCGCTCCTCGGCACTCCCTTCACCGTTACCGTTGACAATCTGGAAGACGGCTGCACCACGGGCGTCAGCATGCACGACCGCGCCAGCACCATCCGCGCCCTCGCCGACCCCAAGACCAAGGCCGACCAGCTGGGACGTCCCGGCCATATCAACCCCTTGCGCGCCCGCAATGGCGGCGTGCTGGTGCGTGCCGGCCACACCGAGGCGGCTGTCGACCTGGCACGTCTCGCCGGACTCTATCCCGCCGGCGCACTCATTGAGATTATCAACGACGACGGCACCATGGCCCGCATGCCACAGCTGCAGGAGGTGGCCAAGCGCTTCGGCCTCAAAATTGTCACCATCAAAGACCTCATCGCCTACCGCATTGCCCACGAGACCCTTATCCGCAAGGAGCAGGAGGTGTTCCTGCCCACACAGTGGGGCAACTTCCAGCTTATCGCCTACACACAGCTCGACAATGGCACCACGCACATGGTGCTCAAAAAGGGCGAGTGGGAGGAGGGTGAACCCGTGCTGGTGCGCGTACACTCCAGCTGCGCCACGGGTGATATCTTCGGCAGCTGCAAGTGCGACTGCGGCGACCAGCTACACCACGCCATGCAGATGATTGAAAACGAAGGCAAAGGTCTCATCGCCTACATGAGCCAGGAGGGCCGTGGCATCGGATTGGTCAACAAGCTGAAGGCCTACCACCTGCAGGAGATGGGCCTCGACACCGTCGACGCCAACCTCAAGCTGGGTTTCAAGGCCGACGAACGCGACTACGGCATCGGCGCCCAGATACTGCGCGACCAGAAAGTCACCAAGATGCGCCTCATCACCAACAACCCTGTGAAGCGCACCGGCCTCGAAGGATACGGCCTCGAAGTCACCGAGATTGTTCCCATCGTCATCGAGCCCAACAAATACAACGAGCGGTACCTCAAAACCAAGCAGGATCGCATGGGGCACAAGCTTCACTTGAAATAAAAAAAGAAGGCGTCTCGAAAGACGCCTTCTTTCATTTCTTCTCCTTCTCTTTCGGCTTGTCGGAGACGACCTTGGTGTCGTAACCGATTTCCTTCATGGCGGCTTGGAGTTTCTTCACGTCGGTCTTGGTGCCGTCGTAGGTCACGGTGACGGTCTGCTCCTTGATGCTGGTCTCGATTTTCTTGACGCCGCTTTCGAAGCGGAGGTTTTTTTTGATTTTGTTCTCGCAGCTCTCGCAGTGCATCTGCGGCGTGGGGGTCATGACAAGCACGCGGAGGTCTTTGCCACCAGCCATCAGCAGTAGGCTGGTCATAATCATTAAAAGGGATTTTTTCATTTCGATTTCTATTTTAACTATTAACTATTATCTTGATTCTTATCTATCTCATTAGATGTTCCATCTGATTCCGGCATACGCCATAATCCCGTGTACAGGTCCCCAAACCAATGTGGGGTCGAAGGTGGAGGCCCAGGGATTGGAGGCATTGACGACGGGGTTCTTTTGGCGGTAGTTGGTGAGATTCTCTCCGCCGACATAGAGTGAGAAGTGACGGAACTCGCGTGTCAGCTGCAGGTTCAGCTGCGGATAGGCCGGAAATTCTTCGCCAGTAACCAGTATTCCATTCTCGTCAATATAGTCGGGAATTCGTCCACTACCGTTGAGTTGTAGGGTGACATCCACCTGCCACAAGGCCAGCATGGGTTTCCAACTCAGCGTAAGAAGACCTTTGTAGCGGCTCTGCAGGGGCTTCTCTATTAACTTCCCGCTATAAGTGCACATCACCTTGTTGTAGCGGAAGGCAGCCAAGAGGTTGAGCTCTTCGGTGAGGTCGTAGTTGGCGTCCACCTGCAGGGTGTGCGAGTAGGAGCTACCATTGAGGTCGCTGATAGTGATGGCGGTGGGGTCGCTGTCGTAATCTACCACTGCCTGGTTGATGAAGTCGGTATAGTAGTATTCGGCGTTGAGCGTGAGCGTGCGGTCGTTCACAGGGAAATAAAAAGACAAACTGGCACCGCTGTTCCAAGCTTCCTCTTGCTTCAAGTTGCCTACGGAAAGGTTGCGACCCGAAGTGAGCAGGTAGTGGTTCTCGGCGAGGGCATAGGGTGTGCGGTAGCCCTTGCCCGCAGAGGCTCGCAATGACATCCAGTCGGCAGGCACCCACTTCACATGCAGTCGCGGTGTGAGGTAAGTGCGGTCGTAGAGCGAGCTGTAGTCCACCCGCAGGCCTCCCATCGCGGTGAGATGATAGGAGGGCTTAAAGGTGTACTGCACATAGACGCCAGGTGTGTATTCGGAAGTCTCGGTGTGATAGGAGGAGATAGGTGCTGTCATCACCCCATAGTTCTTTATTCTGTCGGCATTGAAGCTGAGTCCTGTTGAGAGGTTGTGGATGTCGCTGAAGTCGTGCTCCAGCACCAGCTGGGCGTTGAGATTGTGTTGACGGTCGCTGTACTCCTTGGTGCCGAAAGTGCCATCAAGGTTATAGAGGCTTCCGGTGGCTAGGAAGGCGAGGTTGGTGTTATGGTCTTTGTTGAGCAAAAAGGCATGCTTCATGTAGCCGTCCAGACGGTTGGCCTCGGTCATTACCACATAGGGATTTGTCGAGATATCGTCCATCTGACCGCCCTCTCGTTTCTCATGCAGGTAACCAAAACCGGCATGCATGATATAACGCCCTTTCTGGTATTTCCAGCGATTCTGGACATGCCACTGCTCGATGGCCGGCGAGTCCTGCCAGCCGTCACCATCCTCGTCCATGTGCATGAAATCTTTCTCAAAATGCGCCAACACCTCGGTGCTGAGGTGGTGATTGAGGTGGAGGTTTCCCATCACGTTAACCTCACTCTTCAGACGACTGTCGGTATAGAGGTTCAGCTGTAGTGCGGGGTCATCCTCGGGCTTCAGGTATTCCACGTTAATCTGCCCTGTGATGCTCTGCGGACCGTTCTTTACGCTCGAAGCCCCTTTGCTCACCGAGATACTCTTCATCCAGGCTCCCGGCACATAACCCAGCGAATAGGGCATTGCGGCACCGAGGATGGTGGGCAGGTTCTCCAGCAGCATCTGTACATACTGGCCGCTGAGCCCTAAAAGTTTAATCTGACGGGCACCCACGGCAGCGTCGTTATAGTTCACATCAACGGCAGGATTGGTAATAAAACTTTCGCCTAGATTGCAGCAGGCGGCGCGGAACAACTCGTCTTGCCCTATTTCGTTACCGTTGACGGCACCGCCTAGACGGGAGACACCCTCCGATTTGCGTTGCTGGATGGAGACCTCCTCGAGGGTTTTTGTCTTATTTTTTGTGGTGTCGGTTTGTGCCCCAACGCTTGCGGCTACCAGCACCAAAAGGCTGGTAACAATAATTTTTTTTATCATGATTTATAAGGGTAATAAAATGATTGAAAGTTTTTTCGAATAGCAATAGCGACTATAATAACTATAGCGCCTCTAGAGTAAAAACTTTCAATCAAACCCTCAGCACAGTAATTGTCTGCGCCAAATCTCCGGGAGGGGCTTCAGCGCAATGAATGTAGGGACACAGCGTGCTGTATCCGTTCAAAAAAGTAGGAACCACTGGCGGAAACACCGGGAATAGCATCGGCATCACCGGCAAATCCAGATTTACTGCCGTTGTCGGCATATAATCAGAAAGCTGCATGCTCTTTACTGTCATGCAGCCACCCTCTCCGGGACAACAGCCGTCATCCATCGGGAGAGTTAGCGACACTTTTCCCGTACACGAACATTTCTCTACGGACACTCCTGAGGTTCCCAAGAGTATTATTATCAGTATGATAGACGAGAAGGCTATGTTCGTTACATGTTTCATTCCGGCTGCAAAAATACAAAAAAATCCAATATTTCAGTAAGTGATTTTAAAAATATCTACCGAGTTGCCACCCCTCCCGTCGCGTCCTTGCGAAGTGAGGAATAGATACTGCCCATCCTGCGAGATATCGAGTCCCACGGGATAGGAGTCGGCAGGGATGGTGCCCAGCAGCTTCATCTCACGGGTGTCGACTACCGCCAGACAGCTCGATGAGTTGCAGGCGGCGAACAGATAGTTTCCGTCAGGTGAGAGCACAATGGTGCGGGCACCGGCAGGTACCTTGCAGTTCTCCCAGCCCTCCAGACGATAGCTCTTCTTTTTCTCTGTAAGGTTGGGGATGGCGTCCAAGAAATCCTGCAGCTTCATGCGTTGGATATATCCTGTGTTGTTGATGCTCAAGTAGAGATATTTCCCTTGAATGACCAGATGGCGGAGGTTGGGCTTCATGCCCAGGATACGTCCTAGATACTTGCCCGAGGTGAGGTCGATGATGGCAATGCCCCCCGTGCCTCCCATACATCCTACCAGTAGGTATTTGTTGTCGGGAGTGAACACCGTTCCGCGGAGGCAGTAACCGCTGTTGATGTCGCGGTTGACGGACTCGGAAAGACTATAGTTGAGTTTCAACTGATAGTCAACCACCAAACATGAAATGTAATGCCAGTCTTCGATGTTGGGGCTGTTGATGTCAATCACTCCCACGGTGTTGTCTCCCCAATGAGTGACGGCAATATAGTGGTTGTCGGGCGAGGTGGCAATCATCTTTGGCAGCGGGCCTGTCTCGAAGAGACGCACGATGCTGTCGCTCTTGGTATCGATGACAGCGACAGCTGAAGGATCTTGGGCATTGATGTCAAAACTGCGACGATAGTATGGAACCCACAGGTAGCGACCGTCATGCGAGAAAGTGCTTTCTACTGGTTTACCCATGAAGGTACGCAGATGCCTTGAATAATGGGTAAAGGGGAACAAGCCGCTTGGCAGCGCCCATAGGCTTGAGTCTTTCTCCGTGAAACGGTGATGGATGGTCTTCAGCTTCTCGCCACTCTGGAAGTCAAACACAAGTGTAGTCCCGCCTTCTAACGAGTTGACATAGTATTTCTCACCCAAAGGGTGGATGTTCACTGACTTCGGCGAGTTGATGTCCTTCTCGGCAGTCTCTTTGATATGCGGAGCATAGTTCTGCTTCCGTCCCACCAGCTCGGCTGTGATCCCCGACATTTTCATCTTCGTACCCATTGCGGGATGCACCACAGGGAGAAGGTTCTTTTCTTTGGAAACGGTAGCAGTATCCTGTGCGTCAGCAATGGCAACAAAAAGGAAAGTAACGAGTATCAAGAAGATTCTTTTCATATTTCCTATTATTTTATACTGTTTGCTTACTATCGACCAACTCTAAAATCCGTGTTTTGTTATTTATTCCCAGAGAGATGTGTCGAATTATGTATTCTTTGTTCAAGTTGCAAATATACAAAAATCACTTCATCTGCGAGATGCCTTCTTGGGAAACATAGAACATTGAGGGGCAATTTTGTGAAAAACGTGTTGAAAAGTGCTGGTTTTATGAGCCGACACCCTGTTGATAAAATCTTTTTTTTGCTAAAATAATTGTGTTAAAAAAAATTGTAATTAGCATATTATCAGTATCCCCAAAATATTTTAAGATTATTTAACAATAAACGTAGTGTGAGATGTTTGGTGGGGTGGAAAAAAAGTAGTACTTTTGCAATTCCTTTTTGGGCTAGTTATGCCCGTAAATGATTAGAAAACAATAATAATAAATAAAAAAAACAAGTTAAAAGAAATGCCAACAATTCAGCAATTAGTTCGCAAAGGACGTCAGCAGATGGAGTACAAGTCCAAGTCTCCCGCCCTCGACAGCTGCCCGCAGCGTCGCGGTGTCTGCACCCGTGTGTACACCACCACCCCCAAGAAACCTAACTCGGCCATGCGTAAGGTGGCCCGTGTGCGTCTGACCAATGGTAAAGAGGTCAACGCCTACATCCCGGGTGAGGGTCACAACCTGCAGGAGCACTCGATCGTGATGATCCGCGGAGGTCGTGTGAAGGACCTTCCCGGTGTGCGTTATCATATCATCCGTGGTGCTCTTGATACCAGCGGAGTCGACGGTCGCCGTCAGCGTCGTTCCAAATACGGTGCCAAACGTCCGAAACAGGCCGGAAAATAAAGTTTAAAGTTTAGAGTTTAAAGTTTAAAGTTAGAACTAGCAATGAGAAAAGCTAAGCCCAAGAAAAGAATTATCCTCCCGGATCCCAAATACAATGACATCCTCGTCACCAAGTTCGTCAACAATCTGATGATGGGTGGCAAGAAGACCATCGCCTACAAGATCTTCTATGAGGCAATCGACGTTGTCGCCGATCGTACCAAAGAGGACGGCCTCGAGGTGTGGAAGAAGGCTCTGGCCAACGTGACCCCGAGCGTCGAGGTGCGCAGTCGCCGTATTGGTGGCGCAACCTTCCAGATTCCCACTGAGATCCGTGCCGAGCGCAAGCAGAGCATCGGTATGAAGAACCTTATTGGCTTCTCCCGCAAACGCAGTGAGAAGACCATGGCCCTCAAGCTGGCCGCTGAAATCCAGGCCGCTTATAAGGAGGAGGGTGCCGCCTTCAAGCGTAAGGAGGATATCCACCGTATGGCTGACGCCAACAAGGCATTCTCTCACTTCAGAGTGTGATTATATTAATAAGATATACATTAATATAATATAGTAACAGCAATAAGCAACAATATGTCAGACCTTAAGTACACACGCAACATCGGTATTATGGCACACATCGACGCCGGAAAAACGACGACGACGGAGCGTATCCTCTTCTATACCGGCAAGAACTACAAGCTCGGTGAGACTCACGAGGGTAGCGCTACTATGGACTGGATGGTGCAGGAGCAAGAACGCGGTATTACCATTACCTCGGCCGCTACCACTGTGTACTGGGAATGGCATAACAACCGCTACAAGTACAACATCATTGACACTCCGGGTCACGTGGACTTCACCGTCGAGGTGGAACGTTCGCTGCGTGTGCTCGACGGTGCTATCGCCATCTTCTGCGCCGTGGGCGGTGTGGAGCCCCAGTCGGAGACTGTGTGGCGTCAGGCCGACAAATACGGTGTACCCCGTATTGCCTTCGTAAACAAGATGGATCGCGCGGGTGCCGACTTCTTCTCAGTGGTGAGTCAAATCAAAGAGCGTCTTGGAGCCAACCCCATCCCCATTGAATTGCCTATTGGTCAGGAAGACCTCTACAAAGGTGTGGTCGACCTTATCACCGGTAAGGCCCTCGTGTGGGACGAGAGTTCCAATGGTCAGCGTTTTGTGGAGATTCCCATGCCTGAGGATATGAAAGACACTGTGGCCGAGTATCGACAGAGACTTGTGGAAGGTGTCGCCGAGGAGAACGAAGAACTGATGATGAAGTTCTTCGACGATCCCAACTCAATCACTCAGGAGGAGATGATTGCAGAAATCCGCAAGGCTACCCTCGCTCAAAAGATTGTCCCTGTGATGTGCGGTTCCGCTTTCAAGAATAAGGGTATCCAGTCGTTGCTTGACGCTGTTGCTGCTTTCCTGCCCAGCCCGCTCGATATGCCAGAGATTGACGGCATCAACCCCAAGACTGACAAGGAAGAGTGCCGCAAGGTGGATGTCAAAGCTCCCTTCTCGGCTCTTGCCTTCAAGATTGCCACCGACCCCTATGTGGGACGTCTGTGCTTCTTCCGCGTCTATAGCGGCAGCCTTGAGAGTGGCTCGTATGTCTACAACGCCAATACCGGCAAGAAGGAACGCATTTCGCGCATCATGCAGATGCACTCCAACAAGCAGAACCCCCTTGACCGCATCGAGGCAGGCGATATCGGAGCCGCTGTTGGATTCAAGGAGATCAAGACGGGTCACACTCTCTGCGACGAGCAGCATCCCATCATCCTCGAGTCGATGAAGTTTCCCGAGCCCGTGATTAGCATCGCTGTGGAACCCCACACTCAGGCCGATATGGACAAGATGACCAACGCTTTGATGAAGTTGGTGGAGGAAGACCCCACCTTCCGCGTGAAGACCGACGAGGTGAGTGGACAGACTGTCATCAGTGGTATGGGTGAACTCCATCTAGACATCATCATGGACCGTCTGCGCCGTGAGTTCGGCGTGGATGTGAACCAGGGTCGACCCGAGGTGGCCTACAAGGAAGCCATCACTACCACCGTGCAGCACCATGAGATTTACAAGAAGCAAACCGGTGGCAAGGGTAAGTTTGCCGATGTGCTCTTCGAGATCGGTCCCGCCGACGAAGGTTTCGTGGGTCTGCAGTTTATCAATGAGGTGAAGGGCGGCAATATTCCGAAGGAGTATATGCCTGCGCTGGAGAAAGGCTTTAGAGAGGCCATGCAGAACGGTGTCCTTGCCGGCTACCCAATGGACAGCATGAAGGTGAGGATTATCGATGGATCATTCCATCCCGTGGACAGTGACCAGTTGAGTTTCGAGCTCTGCGCCAAGATTGGCTTCAAGGCCGCCTGCCGCAAAGCTAACCCTGTGTTGCTGGAGCCCATCATGAAACTCGAGGTGTTGACTCCCGACGCCTATGTGGGCGACGTGACGGGTGACCTGAATCGTCGTCGTGGTATGTTGGAGAACATTACTGCTAAGGTGGGTGTCCAGGCCATCCACGCCAAGGTGCCTCTGGAGCAGATGTTCGGCTACGTCACCTCGCTGCGCACTATCACCTCTGGCCGCGCCAACTCCACCATGGAGTTCTCGCACTACGCCGAAGTGAGCCGCGAGCAGCAGGAAGCTATCTTAAAGAATAAAAATAATTAAAAAAAATAATAACAATGAGTCAAAGAATCAGAATCAAGCTCAAATCTTACGACCACAACCTCGTCGACAAATCGGCTGAGAAGATTGTGAAGACCGTTAAGATGACTGGCGCAGTGGTCAATGGTCCCATACCCCTGCCTACCAACAAAAAGATTTTCACCGTTAACCGCTCGACCTTCGTGAACAAGAAGAGCCGTGAGCAGTTCGAACTGAGCACCTACAAGCGTCTGATGGACATCGAGATCAACGATCGTACCAAGACTATCGACGCCTTGATGAAGCTCGAACTCCCCAGTGGTGTGGAAGTCGAAATCAAAGTGTGAAATTAATCAGCCAATGTCAACGACAGATAAGCTGAATTGTCTAACAAATTAAAAGAATCCAAACTAAGAAATGTCAGGATTAATCGGAAAGAAAATCGGAATGACCAGTCTTTTTGATGCCGACGGAAAGCAGATTCCGTGCACTGTTATTGAAGCTGGTCCTTGTGTTGTTACACAAGTGAGAACTATTGAAAAAGATGGTTATGAGGCTATCCAGCTCGCTTTCGGCGAGAAGAAAGAGAGCCACACCACCAAGGCTATGAAAGGCCACTTCGCCAAAGCCAACACCACTCCCAAGCGCTATCTCGCTGAGTTCAGCCGCTTCGAAGAGGGTCACAAGAAGAAACACGGTGAGATCCTCACTGTTGAGGTGTTCCAGGAAGGCGAGTTTGTTGACGTCGTCGGCACTTCCAAGGGTAAAGGTTTCCAGGGCGTTGTCACCCGTCACGGCTTCGGCGGTGTTGGTGACAAGTCTCACGGTCAGCACGACCGTCTGCGCGCTCCCGGTTCGATAGGTGCTTCGTCCTACCCCTCGCGTATCTTCAAAGGCATGCGCATGGCCGGTCAGACTGGTAACCATCGCGTGAAGGTTCAGAACCTCCAGGTGGTGAAAATTATCGCTGAGAAAAACCTTATGATTGTCAAAGGTTCTGTCCCCGGCGCCAAAGGTTCTATTGTCAAACTTGAAAGATGGAGTTAATCAGACATGGAGATTAAAGTTTATAATATCAACGGAAGCGAAACCGGTAGAACCATCAACCTCGAGGATTCTATTTTCGCCATCGAGCCCAACGACCACGCCATTTACCTCGATGTCAAGCAGTATCTGGCTGACAACCGTCAGGGTACTCATAAAGCCAAAGAGCGCAGTGAGAACGCACACAGCACTCGCAAACTGAAACGTCAGAAAGGCACCGGCGGTGCCCGCTCGGGCGATTTGAAGAGCCCCGTCTTCGTCGGCGGTGGAACTATCTTCGGACCCAAGCCCCGCGACTACCGCTTCAAACTTAATGTCAAAGTGAAACGTCTCGCCCGTCGTAGCGCCCTCAGTTACAAGGCTAGCGACAACGCTATGACCGTCGTTGAGAACTTTACCTTCGAAGGTCCCAAGACCAAGAAGATGATTGAGGTGCTCAACAATTTGAAGTTGAATGACAAAAAGTCACTTTTTGTGCTTGAAAATCAAAATAATTTCGTATCTTTGTCCGCTAGAAACCTCAAAAACGTGAAGGTTGTAAACGTGTCACAGTTAAATACTTACGACATTGTTAACGCCTCCAATATTGTCGTTTGCGAGGGTTCATTGAACGAAATTAACCGCGTTTTAGCGACAAAATAAGGCTTGTGAGTATAACGATTTAAGAAAGTTTAACAAATGATGAACATTATAGTAAAACCGCTGATTAGTGAAAAGATGACCCGCCTCTCCGAGGCTGCCGCCAATCCTATTCAGACCCGTATCCAGCGCAAGAAAGGCATCGCCGTTGCTCCCGCTCACAACCGCTATGGTTTCGTTGTCGACAAACGCGCCAACAAGATTGAGATCAAGAATGCCGTCGAGCAGTTCTACAATGTGAAAGTCATTGACGTCAACACAATGAACTACTCTGGCAAGGTGAAATCGCGCTACACGAAAGCTGGTTTCCTCACAGGTCGCACCAATGCCTTCAAGAAGGCTATCGTGACCCTTGCCGAGGGCGACGCCATCGATTTTTACGCTAGCATTTAAGAAAACGTTACAACAGAATAACGTAAACAAAAACAATTAATAATAGTTTAGGTCCACTGATAAGAGACCAATAAGAAAACAAAAAAATGGCTTTAAAGAAAATTAAACCTACAACTCCCGGTCAGCGTCATAAATTGGTCGTCACCAATGACGACATCACCGCTACCAAGCCGGAGAAAAGCCTTGTCTACGGTATCCGAAAGAGCGGTGGCCGTAACAATCAGGGTAAGATGACCATGCGCTATATCGGCGGCGGTCACAAGAAACTGTATCGCTTCGTCGACTTCAAGCGCTGCAAGGATGGTATCCCCGCCGTGGTGAAGACCATTGAGTACGACCCCAACCGCAGCTCGCGCATCGCCCTCGTGTGCTATGCCGACGGTGAGAAGAGTTACATCCTTTGCCCCCAGGGACTCAAGGTCGGTCAGACCGTGATGTCCGGTAAAGGCGTCGCCCCTGAAGTGGGCAACACCCTTCTGCTTGCTGAAATTCCTTTCGGCACACTGATTCACAACATTGAGCTCCGTCCCGGCCAGGGTGCCAAGATGGTGCGTTCCGCTGGTGCTTATGCCCAGCTGATGTCGCGCGACGACAAGTATGCCATCATCAAGATGCCCAGTGGCGAGATGCGCATGATTCTCCAGGCTTGCCGCGCTACCGTTGGTATCGTAAGCAACCCCGAGCACAACCTCGAAGTGGGCGGTAAAGCCGGCCGCAGCCGTCACCTCGGCCGTCGTCCGCGCAACCGCGGCGTTGTCATGAACCCTGTCGACCACCCGATGGGCGGTGGTGAAGGCCGTCAGACCGGCGGACATCCCCGTTCGCGTAAGGGTATCCCGGCTAAGGGCTACAAGACTCGCGCTCCCAAGAAGCAGTCGAGCAAGTACATCGTCGAAAGAAGAAAGAAGTAACTCAGTAAAAAGAAGAAACAATGAGTCGTTCATTAAAGAAAGGTCCGTATATTTTCCACAAACTGGAAAAACGTGTAATCGAGGCACAGCAGTCCAACAAGAAGGTTACCATCAAGACATGGTCGAGAGCTTCGATGATTTCGCCCGACTTCGTGGGTCAGACTATCGCCGTGCATAACGGCAACAAGTTCATCCCCGTGTACGTCACCGAGAACATGGTGGGTCACAAGCTCGGCGAGTTCGCTCCCACCCGCATCTTCCGCGGCCATGCAGGATCTAAAGATAAAGGTAAAAAGTAAACATTAAAAGAAAATGGGACGTAGAAAACATAATAGTGCAGAAGCACGTAAAGAAGCCAACAAGACCCTTTATGTGGCAAAGTTGATGAATAACCCCACTTCGCCTCGTAAAACCCGTCTCGTCGCTGACCTCGTCCGTGGTGTCGACGTCGAGAAGGCTCTTGGTATCCTCCAATACAACCCCAGAGAGTCCGCTCCCAAAATGCGCAAACTTATCCTTTCGGCTGTCGCCAACTGGCAGGCCAAGAACGAAGGTGCCCGCATGGAGGACGCTCAGCTGTATGTCAAGCAAATCAAGGTTGACGAAGGTCGCACCATGAAGCGCATGCGCACTGCCCCCCAGGGTCGTGGTTATCGCATCCGCAAACGTAGCAACCACATCACCGTGATTCTCGGCAGCCGCATCGAGGATGCCCCCGTCGCTCAGGCTGAAAAAGAAGAAACTAAATAAGTAATTAATAAGAAGAAACTCAACAATGGGACAAAAAACTAACCCAATTGGAAACAGATTAGGTATCATCCGCGGATGGGATTCTAACTGGTTTGGCGGAAGAAGATTTGAACAGAAGCTCGTTGAGGACGACAAGATTCGTAAGTATCTCAACGCCCGTCTCGCCAAGGCTAGCATCTCCAAGATTTATATTGAGCGTACCCTCAAACTGCTCACCGTCACCATCAACTCCGCCCGTCCGGGTCTCATCATCGGTCGTGCTGGCTCCGAGGTCGACAAACTGCGCGAGGAACTCAAGAAGCTCACCGGCAAGGATGTCCAGATTAACATCAGCGAAGTGAAGCGCCCCGAGATGGACGCCGTCCTCGTTGCTCAGAACATCGCCAAACAGATTGAAGGCCGCATCCAGTATCGTCGTGCCATCAAGAACGCCATCACCTCCACCATGCGTACCGGTGCCGAGGGTATCAAGGTCTCCATCGCCGGCCGTATCGGCGGTGCTGAAATCGCACGTAGCGAGCACTTCAAAGAGGGTCGCACTCCCCTGCACACTCTCCGTGCCGACATCGACTATGCCAACGCTGAGGCTCACACCACCTATGGCCGTATCGGCATCAAGGTGTGGATTTGCCGTGGTGTCGTCTATGGCAGACCCGAGCTCGTCCCCTCCACCGTTGGCGGTCAGCAGAAAGACCACCGTGCAGGTGCCATGGGTGCCGGCCGTCGCCCCGAAGGTGCTCCCCGCCGTCGTCAGGGTAACAGAAATAACAACAGTAAATAATTTGTAGTTTAGTCTGCGCTAAACACGAAACAATAAGAAGAAATGTTACAACCTAAGAAAACAAGATATAGAAAGCAGCAGAAAGGCAAAATCAAAGGTAATGCCTTCCGTGGCCATGAACTCGCATTCGGTACCTTCGGTATCAAATCGCTCGAAACATGCTTCATCACTGGCCGTCAGATTGAGGCTGCTCGTCAAGCTGTAACGCGTCACATGAAACGTGAAGGTCAGATTTGGATTCGCATCTTCCCGGACAAACCCATCACCAAGAAGCCCAATGAGGTGCGTATGGGTAAGGGTAAGGGTGCTCCCGAGTATTTCGTCGCCCGCGTCATGCCTGGCACCATGCTCTTCGAATGCGAAGGTGTCCCCATGGATGTCGCCAAAGAGGCTCTGCGTCTCGCCGCACAGAAACTCCCCATCTCGACCAAGTTCGTTGTGAAAAGAGACTATATCGAAGAATAATTAGAAGCCCCTACAGTCATGAAGAATGAAATTGTTTTAAAAGAGCTCTCGACTGCTGAATTGAAGGAGAAACTCGAGAACGAGCGCGCCCAGTATCAGAAGATGGTTCTGACCCACGCTGTCTCTCCCCTTGAGAACCCCAACAAAATTAAAGAAAGTAGAAAAAATATTGCCCGCTGCCTTACAGAGCTCCGCGCCCGCGAAATCGCTGGCAACAAGTAAGCATGGCAATTAGTAAAATCCAATTCTAAGATGGAAAGAAATTTAAGAAAAGAAAGAATCGGTGTTGTGGTCAGCAACAAAATGGACAAGTCCATCGTGATTCTCGTCGAACGTAAGGTGAAACACCCTAAGTACGGCAAGTTCGTGAAGAAGTCCACCAAATTCATGGCCCACGACGAAAAGAACGAAGCCAACATGGGCGACACCGTCCGCATCATGGAGACCCGTCCCCTGAGCAAGAACAAATGCTGGCGTCTGGTCGAGATCGTTGAGAAGGCAAAATAATACAACACCTATCAGAAAAAACAAAAAGAAGAAATGATACAGCAAGAAACCAGAATGACAGTTGCCGATAACAGCGGTGCCAAAAGCGCCCTGTGTATCCGCGTCCTGGGTGGCACCAAGAAGCGCTATGCTTCCATCGGTGATACCATTGTGGTGGCCATCAAAGATGCACTGCCCTCCGGCAACGTGAAGAAAGGTAGCGTCTCCAAGGCAGTCGTGGTGCGCACCAAGAAAGAGATTCGTCGCAATGATGGCTCCTACATCCGCTTCGACGACAATGCCTGTGTATTGCTCACCGCTGCCGACGAGCTCCGTGGCACCCGTATCTTCGGCCCCGTGGGTCGTGAACTGCGTGAGAAACAGTTTATGAAGATTGTCTCTCTCGCTCCCGAAGTATTGTAAATAATAAAAGAAAAAGAGAACAATGAAACTGCACGTTAAGAAAGGGGATATGGTTCAGGTCATCGCCGGCGACGACAAAGGTAAAATCGCCAAGGTCCTGAAGGTCTATCCCGAAAAGAACCGCGCCATCGTCGAGGGTGTCAACGTGAATAAGAAACATACCAAACCCAACGCCAAGAACACCCAGGGAGGTATCGTCGAGCAGGAAGCTCCTATTCACATTTCCAACCTTATGGTTGTGGTCGGCAAGACCCCTTCCAAGATTGGTCGCCGTATTGATGAAAAGACTGGCAAAATAGTCCGTTATTCTAAAAAAACTGGAGAGGAGATTAAGTAATGGCATACATTCCCGCATTAAAGACCAAATACAAAGAGGAGATTCTTCCTGCTTTGATGAAAGAGTACGGCTACAAGACCGTTATGCAGGCTCCCCGCCTGAAGAAAATCACCCTGAACCAGGGTCTTGGTAAGGCCGCTATCGCCGACAAGAAAGTCATCGACAAGGGTATCGAGGAGATGACTGCCATCACCGGCCAGAAAGCTGTCGCCACCAAGTCGCGTAAAGATATTTCGAACTTCAAACTGCGTCGCGGTATGCCCATCGGCGTCCGCGTGACCCTCCGCGGCGAGCGTATGTACGAGTTCCTCGAGCGCCTCGTCACCGCCTCCATTCCCCGTATCCGCGATTTCCGCGGTATCAACGACAAGGGCTTTGATGGCAAGGGTAACTACACCTTCGGTATCGCTGAGCAGATTATCTTCCCCGAGATTGACATCGACAAGATCGACCGCATCCAGGGTATGGACATCACCTTCGTCACTTCGGCCAACACCGACAAGGAGGCTATGTCGCTGCTCAAGCAGTTCGGTTTACCTTTCAAGAATCAACAAAAATAAGCATAATGGCTAAAGAATCGATTAAAGCAAGAGAGCGCAAAAGAGCTAAAATGGTCGCCAAGTACGCCGCCAAACGCGCTGCCCTGAAAGAAATTGTTCGCACCGGTGAACCCGAGGACGTGGAGAAGGCCGTCATCGCCCTTCAGAAGCTTCCGAAGAATGCCTGCCCCATCCGTCAGCACAACCGCTGCCAGTTGACCGGCCGTCCCAAAGGCTACATGCGTCAGTTCGGAATCTCGCGTATCAACTTCCGCGAGATGGCAGTATCCGGCCTCATCCCCGGCGTGAAAAAAGCAAGTTGGTAAGAAATAATTTATTGGTAGCTTTGCAAGTTGGCATAACACCAATACTACAAAACTTAAAATCAAAAAATTAATATGGTAACAGATCCTATTGCAGATTACCTGACCCGCATGAGAAACGCCATTGCCGCCAAGCATCGCGTGGTCGAAATCCCCGGTTCCAAACTGAAGAAGGAAATCACCAAGATTCTCTTCGAGAAGGGTTACATCCTCAACTACAAGTTCGAGAATGAGGGTTCCCACAATCAGAGCATCAAAATCGCTCTCAAGTATCACCCCGTCACCAAACAGTCAGCCATTGCCGAGCTGAAGCGCATCTCCAGCCCTGGTCTGCGTAAGTACGTCTCTGTTGACGAAATGCCCCGTGTCCTCAATGGCCTCGGTATCGCCATCGTTTCAACATCCAAAGGCCTAATGACCGACAAGGAAGCCCGCACTCTCAACGTGGGTGGTGAAGTTTTATGTTACATCAGTTAATCAAGAGAGGAGAAAAAAGAAATGTCAAGAATAGGTAAAATGCCCATCCACCTTCCCAAAGGTGTCGAAGTGAAGATTTCTGATGACAACGTGCTGACTGTCAAAGGTCCCCTCGGAGAGCTCAGCCAGAAAGTCAATCCCATGATAAAGATGAATGTTGAAGATGGTGTGCTCCACTTCAATCGTCCTAACGACGAGCGTGAAACCAAAGCCCAGCACGGCCTCTATCGCGCCCTTGCCGCCAATATGGTGAAAGGTGTCAGCGAAGGTTTCAAGACCGTCCAGGAAGTTATCGGCGTGGGTTACAAAGTTCAGGCCACGGGCAACGTCATGGAGATGGATCTCGGCTACTCCCACAAGATTTTCTTCGAGCTTGCTCCCGAAATCAAGGTCGAGACTGTCACTGAGAAAGGTAAGAACCCCATCATCACCATGACCTGCTGTGACAAGCAGATCCTCGGTCTGGCTGCCGCCAAGATTCGTTCGCTCCGCAAACCCGAGCCCTATAAAGGTAAAGGTATCCGCTTCCAGGGCGAAGAAATTCGTAAGAAAGCTGGTAAAGCTGCTGCTAAATAAGTAACAAGGTAAAGAAGATTTGCCAACAGCCAAAAAGAAAAACAATTATGGCAACAAATAAAGACATAAGAAGAACAAAGATTAAATTCCGCATCCGTCATAAAGTCAGCGGTACCGCTGAGATGCCTCGCCTGTCGGTTTTCAGAAGCAACAAGGAAATCTATGCCCAGGTGATTGACGATGTAAAAGGTGTGACACTGACCGCAGCCTCTTCTCTTGAGAAAGGCTTTGAAAAGAGTGGCACAAAGAGCGAAGTGGCCGCCAAGGTCGGCAAAACCGTTGCCGAGCGTGCCATTGCCGCTGGTATCAAAACCGTTGTTTTTGACCGTAATGGTTACCTCTACCACGGCCGTGTGAAGAGCTTGGCCGACGGTGCCAGAGAAGGTGGTTTAAAATTCTAATAAAGTCATGGCAGAAGTAAACATTAAAAGAGTAAAATCAAGCGAGATCGAATTCAAAGATCGTCTTGTCGCTATCAATCGCGTCACCAAGGTCACCAAAGGTGGTAGAACCTTCACCTTTGCTGCCATTGTCGTTATTGGAAATGAAAACGGTGTTGTGGGCTACGGCCTCGGTAAAGCCAAGGAAGTCCAGGCTGCCGTCCAGAAAGGTATCGACGACGCCAAGAAGAACCTTATCCGTGTTCCCGTGCTGAAGGGTACCATCCCCCATGAGCAGTGCGGTAAGTACAGCGGTGCCAAAGTGTTCCTGAAACCTGCAGCTCCCGGTACCGGTGTCATCGCCGGTGGTGCTATGCGCGCTGTCCTCGAGAGCGTTGGTGTGAAGGATGTGCTTGCTAAGTGCAAGGGCTCCTCTAATCCCCACAGTGTGGTAAAGGCCACCATCAATGCCCTTCTTCAGATGAAGGATCCTTATATGGTGTCCCAACTGCGTGGTATTTCCCTCGACAAAGTGTTTAACGGTTAATCAATAGGAGGTCAAGTATATGAAGAAACTTAGAATCAAACAGGTCAGAAGTATCATTGGCCGTCCCGCCCGTCAGAAACGCACGATGGAAGCCCTCGGTCTTCGTCGTATCAACCACACCCGTGAGGTGGTCGCCACCCCTCAGATTATGGGTATGATTGAGCACGTCAAGCACCTCATCACTGTCGAAGAAATTTAATCTGTAAAGAAGAAAGGAAACATATAATGAACTTAAGTAATCTCAAACCCGCTGAAGGTTCTATTAAGCACTCCAAACGTATCGGTCGTGGCGCCGGTTCCGGTAAGGGCGGCACAGCCACGCGCGGTAACAAGGGTGCCAAAGCTCGTTCCGGCTACCATCAGAAAGTTGGCTTCGAGGGTGGTCAGATGCCCCTCTATCGCCGTGTTCCGAAATTCGGTTTCAAGAATATCAACCGCGTTGAATATGTCGGCATCAACATCGATACCCTCAACGCTCTCGCTGAAACTAAGAATATCACTGACTTCAATCTTGAGGTGTTCCAGCAGAACGGACTTATCTCCGGCAAGGATCGCATCAAGATTCTGGGTCGCGGCGAACTCGCCAAAGCTGTCAACGTCACCGCTCACGCTTTCTCGGCTACCGCCAAGAAGGCTATTGAGGAAAAAGGTGGTGTGGCTACCGTAATCGAATAAAACAAAACTATTACAATGAAGCGATTTATACAGACACTTAAAAACATCTGGTCGATTGAGGACCTGCGGAAAAGAATCCTTTACACTATTGGTTTGGTGTTGATTTACCGCATTGGTTGCTACGTCATGCTGCCGGGTGTTGACCCTGATCCCGAAAAACTTGCCGCCTTTAGAGATAAAGGTGACAGCGGACTGATGGGCCTTCTCAATATGTTCTCGGGTGGTGCATTCTCCAATGCCTCCATTTTTGCTTTGGGTATTATGCCTTACATCACGGCTTCGATTGTTATCCAGCTGTTGGTGATGGTTGTCCCCAAGTTCCAGAAGATGCAGAGAGAAGGTGAAAGTGGCCGTAGAAAGATGAATCAAATCACTCGTTGGCTTACCGTTGCTGTGACTGCAGCCCAGGCTCCCGCCTATATCACTAATATGGCCAGCCAGTTGGGTGCCAGCCCCGAAGCTTTCCATCCCTTTACTGGTGCTGCACCCTCTGCCCTTTTCTGGGTCAGCAGTATTATCATCCTCATCAGCGGCACCCTCTTCGTGATGTGGCTCGGTGAGCGCATCACCGACAAAGGTGTTGGCAATGGTATTTCACTTCTGATTATGATTGGTATTATCGCCCGTCTGCCGTTCGCTCTTTCTGGCGAATTCGCCACCCGTATGAACCAGAGCGGCAGTCTCGTGATGTTCCTCGTCGAAATTATTGTTCTGCTTGTGGTCATACTTCTGGTTATTCTGTTGGTGCAGGGCACCCGCAGAATTCCTGTGCAGTATGCCAAGCGCATTGTGGGCAACAAGCAGTATGGTGGTGTCCGTCAGTATATCCCCATCAAGGTCAATGCTGCCGGCGTTATGCCTATCATCTTCGCTCAGGCCATCATGTTCCTGCCCATCACTTTCATGGGATTCTCCGATAATACTGATAGCAGTTTCGCAATCGCTTTCTCCGACTACAACGGCTTCTGGTACAACCTGGTGTTCTTCATCCTCGTTGTCGTCTTCACTTACTTCTACACCGCCATTGCTATCAACCCCAACCAGATGGCTGACGATATGAAGAAGAACGGTGGTTTCATTCCTGGAGTCAAGCCTGGTCGCAAGACGGCTGAATATCTGGAGAATATCCTTTCGAAGGTTACCCTTCCGGGTTCCATTTTCCTCGCTATCGTCGCTATCTTGCCTGCCATCATCCGTCTCTTCGGTGTGACTTCACAGTTCGCTCAGTTCTACGGCGGCACCTCGCTGCTCATCCTTGTGGGTGTCATTCTTGACACTCTCCAGCAGATTGAGAGCCACCTCCTGATGCGCCACTATGACGGCCTCACCAAGACCGGTCGCATTAAGGGTCGCACCTCTATGGCTATCCAAGCATAAAACGCTTTAGACGAAAGAATGATATTACTCAAGACAAAAGAAGAAATCGAGCTCATACGTGATGCCGGCCTCCTCCTCGGGAAAACTCTCGCGGAGGTTGGCCGTCACATCCGTCCGGGTGTCACTACCACCTTCCTTGACAAGATAGGTGAGCAGTTCATCCGTGACAACGGAGCAAAACCCCTTTGTAAGGGCTTCGAGGGCTTCCCGTCGGCATTCTGCATCTCCGTCAATGATGTTGTGGTTCATGGTATTCCCGGCGACCTCTTCATTAAGGAGGGCGACAATGTCAGTCTTGACTGTGTTATCGAACTCAACGGCTATGTCGCTGACTCGGCCTACACGTTCGCAGTAGGCGAGATAAGTCCCGAAATGCAGCGTTTGATGAAAGTAACCAAAGAGGCTCTGTTTATTGGCCTGGATAAATGCAAAGCAGGGAATAGGGTAGGGGATATCAGTCATGCTGTGCAGATGCACTGTGAAAAGAACGGCTATTCTGTCGTCCGTGAACTCTGTGGTCACGGGGTGGGTTTTAAAATGCACGAATCGCCCAACGTCCCCAACTTTGGAACCAAAGGCACTGGCCCGCTGCTTAAGGAAGGCATGGTTATTGCAGTTGAACCGATGGTGTGCATGGGCTCCAAGAACGTCAAGTTCTCCAAGGAAGACGGTTGGACCTGCCGTACCCGCGATGGTAAAGCTGCAGCCCACTATGAACACACAGTGGCCATCACCGCCAACGGTCCAGACATCCTCACCACTTTCGACTTTATAGAAAACAAATAAACGGTAAGTAAAAAAAAACGAATGGCAAAACAAGCATCCATACAACTTGACGGAACGGTTGTCGAATCCCTCGGAAACGCCATGTTCCGCGTGGAATTGGAAAACGGACATCAGATTATTGCCCATATCTCCGGAAAGATGCGTATGCACTACATCAAAATTCTTCCCGGCGACAAAGTGCAGATTGAGATGTCTCCCTATGACCTCACCAAGGGCCGCATTACTTACCGTCACAAGTAGGCTAAGCCACAACAAGAAGAAACAACAAAAAGTACAACAAGATTAATAATTACACAACAATGAAAGTTAGAGTTTCAGTCAAGAAAAGATCGCCCGAGTGCAAAGTGGTTCGTCGCCACGGGGTGGTCTATGTTATCAACAAGAAAAATCCTAAATTCAAACAAAGACAAGGATAATTAAAAAACAATAAAAAGAATCTATGGCACGTATTGCAGGTATTGACTTACCCAAGAACAAAAGAGGAGAGATAGGCTTGACCTATATCTACGGAATCGGAAGAAGCACCGCCAAAGAGATCCTGGCCAAAGCTGGTATCGACGAGGGCAAGAAGGTGCAGGACTGGACCGACGACGAGCAGAACGCCCTCCGTAACATCATCAACGATGAGTATAAGGTCGAAGGCGCCCTCCGTTCCGAAGTTCAGATGAACATCAAACGACTGATGGATATTGGCTGCTATCGCGGCATCCGTCACCGTCTGGGTCTTCCTCTCCGCGGACAGAGCACCAAGAACAATGCTCGTACTCGTAAGGGTAAGAAGAAAACAATCGCTAACAAGAAGAAAGCTACCAAGTAAGTAATGGTTGTAGCGCCCCAATCGCGGATTAGAATGTGACCTTAGGAGCGGTTGGTAGTAAGAAACAAAGAAAATCAAGCAAAAAAGAAATGGCAAAAACTTCAAAACCGACTAAAAAAAGAGTCGTAAAAGTTGAACCTCAAGGAAGAGCATGCATCTTTGCATCCTTCAACAATGTGATCGTCTCGCTGACGAACAACGCCGGTCAAGTGATTTCTTGGTCGTCTGCCGGAAAAATGGGCTTCCGCGGATCGAAGAAAAACACTCCGTACGCCGCTCAGATGGCTGCGGAAGATTGCGGCAAAGTTGCTTATGATTTGGGCCTAAGAAAAGTCAAGGTCTTCGTTAAAGGACCTGGTCAAGGACGTGAATCTGCAATCCGCGCAATCAACACTTGCGGTATCGAGGTTATGGAAATCACCGACATCACCCCGCTGCCTCACAATGGTTGCCGTCCCCCTAAACGTCGTCGTGTGTAATTATTAATCTTAAAAAGAACAAGTAAACAATGGCAAGATACACAGGTCCGAAGACCAAAATCGCAAGAAAATTCCACGAGCCTATCTATGGCCCGGACAAAAGTTACGAGAAGAAACCTTATGCTCCTGGTATGCACGGCCAGAACCATCGCCGTAGCAAGACCTCTGAGTATGGTATCCAGCTCAACGAGAAACAGAAAGCCAAATATACCTATGGCATTCTCGAACGTCAGTTCCGTAAACTCTATGCCGAAGCTTCCCGTCGTGGTGGCGTTACCGGTGAAGAACTCATGAAACTCATTGAGGCTCGCCTCGACAATGTGGTCTACCGTCTCGGTATCGCCCGTAGTCGCGCTCAGGCCCGTCAGTTGGTTTCTCACCGTCACATCGCCGTCAACGGCAATGTCGTCAATGTTCCTTCTTATTCTTTGAAAGAGGGTGATGTCGTCTCCGTCCGCGAGCGTAGCAAATCCCTCGAGGTCATCGTCGACGCTCTCGCTTCTCGTGCCAACAACTATCCTTGGCTCGAGTGGGACGGTGCCAGCATGAGTGGTAAGTTTGTCAACTTCCCCCAGCGCTCCGATATTCCCGAGACCATCAACGAGCAGCTCATTGTTGACCTCTACTCGAAGTAAGCAATAGCCTATAGGGCAACAAAACGTCTGGACAGAGTGTCCAGACATAAACCAAAAAAAGAAAGAAAGGATAACAAATGGCAATATTATCATTCCAAAAACCCGACAAGGTGGTCATGCTTGAGGCTGACGACTTCCGCGGCACTTTCGAATTCCGTCCGCTGGAGCCTGGCTACGGTATAACCATCGGTAACGCTTTGCGTCGCGTCCTTCTCTCTTCGCTCGAAGGCTATGCTATCACATCTGTCCAGATTGATGGCGTCGACCATGAATTCTCCTCGCTCCCCGGTGTGGTCGAGGACATGACCGACATTATCCTGCGCTTGAAGCAGATCCGCTTCCGCCGTCAACTGGAGGATTACGACCACGAGAAGCTCTCCTTCACGGTCAAGAATCAGACAGTCTTCAAAGCCGGTGACCTCAACAGCAATCTCAACGGTTTCCAGGTACTCAACCCCGACCTCGAGATTTGCCACATGGAGGCTCAGACTGAACTCCACATCACCCTGTCCATCGACAAGGGTCGTGGTTATGTCCCCGCCGACGAGAACAAGAAAGCTACCGACCCCATCGGTGTCATCGCTATCGACTCCATCCACACGCCTATCAAAAAGGTTATGTATGCTGTTGACGACTATCGTGTCGAGCAGCGCACCGACTATGAGAAGCTGACGTTCGATATTGAGACTGATGGCTCTATCCATCCCAAGGAGGCTCTCAAAGAGGCTGCCACTATCCTCATCCAGCATTTCATGCTCTTCTCCGACGAGCGCATCACTCTCGATGTCGAGACCAAGCCCGTCCAGGAAGAATTCGATGAGTCTACGGCACATACCCGCCAGCTCCTCAAGACCAAACTTATCGACCTCGACCTCTCCGTTCGCGCACTCAACTGCCTCAAGGCCGCCGAAGTCGAGACCCTGGGAGACTTGGTGTCGTTCAATAAAGCCGATTTGCTCAAATTCCGCAACTTCGGCAAAAAATCGCTTACCGAACTCGAAAACCTCGTGGCTTCGAAGAACCTCGAATTCGGTATGAATGTTTCAAAGTATAAATTAGATAAAGAATAAGAAAAGAATATGAGACACGGTTGCAAAGTAAATCATCTGTCAAGAACCCACGCCCACCGCGTGGCTATGCTCTCCAATATGGCCACCTCTCTCATCATGCACAAACGCATCGAGACCACCTTGGCCAAGGCTAAAGCCCTGAGAGTGTATGTAGAGCCCCTCATCAATCGTTCGAAAGAGGACTCCACCCACAACCGCCGTATCGTCTTCAGTTACCTCCACAGCAAAGAGGCCGTTAACGAGCTCTTCCGCGAAGTGTCGCAGAAGGTCGCCCAGCGCCCCGGTGGTTACACCCGCATCCTGAAGACCGGCATCCGTCACGGTGACAATTCCGAGATGGCTATCATTGAGCTCGTCGACTACAACGAGAATATGCTCAAAGACACCACCAAGAAAGCTGCCAAGAGCACCCGTCGTAGCCGCGCCAAGAAGGCTGAGGCTGCTCCCGTGGCCGAAGCTCCCGTGGCCGAAGCTCCTGTGGCCGAAGCTCCTGTGGCCGAAGCTCCTGTGGCCGAAGAGACCCCTAAAGCAGAGTAAATCCGTAAGGAAACACTCCATAGCAAAAGCCCCCGCTTCAGCAGGGGCTTTTACTGTTTTCTGTAACGGGGTTGTTTAGAAGCGCTCGCGTAGTTGGGAGTCCATGATGATGGTGACGGGACCGTCGTTGACGAGGGTAACCTGCATGTCGGCACCGAATTCGCCGGTCTGAACCTCCTTGCCGGAGAGGGTGCTGAGTCGGGCGACAAACTTCTCGTACATGGGTACGGCGAACTCCGGGCGTGAGGCGTGGATGTAACTGGGACGGTTGCCTTTCTTGGTGGATGCCATCAGGGTGAATTGGCTGACGACAAGGATGCCGCTGTCGGAAATATCGGTGACGGGTAGGTTCATCACCCCTTCGGCATCGTCGAAGATACGTAGTTTGATGACTTTCTGGCAGAGATATTCAATGTCCTCGTCGGTGTCCTCGTCGCAGATGCCCACGAGGATGAGCATTCCGTTTCCAATGGTGCTCTTGCGGACTTCCGCAATGTCGACCGAAGCCGAAAGCACACGCTGTATCACTAAACGCATGGTTGATTGTTTGATTGTTTGAATAAGGGGTTAATCGATTATCCATTTCTGTATTGTTCCGTTTTCCATCTGCTTCACGAAATATACTCCGCGAGAAAGCGTGGGTAGCGGCGCTGTTTGGTTGCCTGAGGGAAGGATGCTTTCACCTACTTTGCGTCCACAGATATCATACACAAAAAAGGTGTGCGTCATAGAGGTCGGCTCGTCAAGTCGTACTCCATTTCCAGCAATTAGGAATCCCTCTCCGTCGGGTTGGCTGAGGCCGAAATAGCGGGCATATTCTTCCACAGTGTTTTGGGGCTCGACGCGGAGGAAGTCATCGATACCCGAGACAGCGGCTTCCCAGCTGGCTATCGACGACGGTTTGGCGAAACGGTCGCGCTGGTAGGGTACCTCTGTTCGAAGCTGTTCCACGATGTCGTTCAGCAATGGAGCCGTAGTTTCGTAAGAGAAGTGGGAGGTTACAATCTCTTTCAGACGTTCCATCGTGCGTTCGAGAAACTGCCGGTTGGCCAGCAGACGGCGGAAGAGCAGGGTGGACTGCAGTGAGGTGCGTGTGCTCTTTCGCGGCATGTTGTAGGTCATGTGGTCGAGGACGGCGATGCTGCTGGGGAACGGCACCAGGGTGCCGTCGCCATCAAAGAATATCCAGCGCCAGGGATGTCCAGTCGTTGACCAGAAGCGCACATTGTTCACAGGCCAGTCGTCGTTGAGCACCAATACCTGCAGAAGCATATAGTCAATCAGCGATTCAATGTCGATTTGTGAGGCCAGATGGTGATAGTCTTCGTTGCGGCTGAGGTCTGCCTGCTGTAGCCAATTGTAGAGGCTGTCCCAGCGTGCTACATGGCCGTTCTCCACCTCTTGCCCCCAGTAAGCCAGCAAGTCTATTTCCTGATCGGGTATCTGGTAATGCTCTTCGATATAGTGCTCGTCGGCTTTCTCCTCAAGGAAATAGACACCCCAGTATTCACCATTGAGAAACAGCACCACAGGACGTGTGGCCAAATGGTCGCAGCGCAAGGGCTCCGCAAGATGCTGGCAGAGCCAGTCCTCCATACCAGCGCCGGTCCACGAGGTGGACCAAGGACGAAGGACGAGACGGCGGAAGCGTTCCTGTTTATAGTCTTTGAAGAAGGGGTAGCAGAAACGATTGTTGCCGTATTCTTTTCGAGCGTAAAGCGACATGCCCTTCTGTACCAGTACCCGCTGACTGTTTCCGTGGACACGCAGCCCACAGTCCTGTTCCAACTCGCCGCCGGAGGGATCATAGTAGGCGAAAGCCGCGGCACGCTCCCAATGGCGTCCCTTCTGGAAGTAGTTACCAGTATTATAGGGATTCTCTGGATCAAAACAATAGCCTGGCACAAAAAGGCCTGTATCGTGGTCGAAAAGACTCAGCGAGTCAGTACAAAGCGACACCACAGGTAAGCTGATGCGACGCCCCATCAGACTGTCGATAAGGTAGGCCTGGGTGGTCACCATCGAGCGTCGGTATCCTGCGCTGTCGAATGCCGCCGCCCGCACCACGATGATATGCTCTACTTCCTCGGGAGTGAACCAGCGTTCATCCGGGACATCCTGCACACGGTAGAGGTTCGACCGCGAGTAGCATTCTGCCGTCATGGGCAGCGGCTCGCGGTATTCGGGGTCACACTCCGTAGGTTCGGCACCGTTGAGGGTATAGTGGATGGTGAGAGGCGAAACCGTGAGTTGCGGTACGAAGTCGATGCGCATGGAGAGACAGAAGGTGTCGGCATAGAATCCTCCCCCGTGCGAGAAGACTACCGCCTGTGCAGAGGAGGTGAAAGGAAAAAGGAGAAAGGTGAGAATAAAGAGGAGAAGGAGTGAGAGGAAGCGAGAGGAGGTGAATGGAAGTGAATGGACATTAGTACCGTATTGCACATTTGTCCTTTCACTTCTTTCTACTTCTTTTCCACTTCTTTTCACTCCCTTTTTAATTTTCAATGATGGTTAGTTTGGCGAATTTCAGCATCAGTTGTTTCTGCCCCACGCCTTCGAAGAAGACTGTCGCCTTTCGCGAGTCGATGTCTCCTTCCACATTCAGCACCTTCCCGATGCCGAATTTCTCGTGGCTTACCTTCATACCGGGCATGATTGCGCTGATGGCGGCAGGAGTGTTGGGTACGGCGGCGGTGTGTGGTTTCTGGATAATCCGAGTTTTCGGATTATTCGGATTATTCTGAACAGGTTTTCCGGCATTGAAAAAGGCTCGCGGCAGTATTCCGGTTTCCGGAGTGTTGTGTCGTTTTGAGGGTATCTCGATGAACTGTGGGTCTATCTCTTCCACAAAGCGGCTCACCTCGCCTCCCGTACGTTGTCCGTTGTTGAAGCGCGTCTGCGCATAACTTAGCGTCACCTGTTTTTCGGCGCGCGTCACCGCCACATAGAATAGGCGGCGTTCCTCCTCGAGCTCTGGACGGCTCATGGCCAGGAATGAGGGGAATATCTGCTCCTCCATGCCCACTACGAAAACGTAGGGGAATTCCAAACCTTTGGCGGCATGGATAGTCATCAGGGAGACTTTGTCAGCGTCCTTGTCCTTGTCTTTATCCTCGGAAGTGTATAAGAGCACTTGCTGCAGGAACTCATCGAGAGTGCGGAGTGGCTTCCCGGATTCTCCGGAAATACTGGACTCCCCACTTTCTTCCTCTTCACAGAATTCCTGTACGCCGTTCAGCAACTCGTCGATGTTGTCGATGCGTTCGGCGCTCTCGGGGTCGTCCTCCTCGCGGAGGGCTTTCACGATGCCGCTGGAAAGGATAATCTGCTTGGTTAACGTGAAGGCATCGGTGGTGGACACATCTGCCTCGAAACGTTTCATCATGTAGACGAACTCGGTGATTTTCGTCACCGCGCCACTCTGTATCGGAAGCCCGAACGATTGGATGTTCTCCAGCACCGTCCAGATGCTCACGTCGTTGTCGGATGCTGCCACACGGATTTTGTCCATCGTCGTTTGCCCAATGCCGCGGGCGGGGTAGTTGATGATGCGCACCAGACTCTCATCATCGTGGGGATTGATGGCTAAGCGTAGGTAGGCCAGTGCATCCTTCACCTCTCGGCGACCGTAGAACGAAAGCCCTTGGTAAATGCGGTAGGGGATATTCATTTTACGCAGCGCGTCCTCAATAGAGCGCGAGAGGGAGTTCTGTCGGTAGAGTACCGCGAAGTCGCGGTAGTCGGCATCCTCGCCCAGCCGATAGTTTTGTATGGCGTCGGCCACTCGCATGCCCTCCTCCTTCTCGTCCATGGCGCGGATAAGGCGTATGCGGGTACCCTCCAAGTTGTCGCTCCACAGTTCCTTCTGTATCTGGTCGCGGTTGCGGCTGATGATGCTGTTGGCGGCGTTGACGATATTTTTCGTCGAGCGGTAGTTTTGCTCCAACTTGAAGAGCTGCATCTCTGGATAGTCGCGCTTGAAGTTGAAGATGTTCTGTATGTTGGCTCCGCGGAAGGCGTAAATGCTCTGCGCGTCGTCACCCACCACACAGATGTTCTGGTTTCTTGCTGCCAGTTTCTTCACGATGAGATACTGTGCGTAGTTGGTGTCCTGGTACTCGTCCACCATGATATACTGGAACCGCTGCTGGTACTTCAGTAGCACGTCGGGGAAATCCCTTAGTAGGATGTTCATGTTGAACAGCAGGTCGTCGAAGTCCATGGCGTTGCTGTTGTGCAGCCGCTGGTCGTACATCTGGTAGATGGTGCCGATGGCGGGACGTTTGCTGTCGATATCCGTCTGGTAGATCTCGGGGTTCTCTTGATAGTCTTTCGGACCCAGCAGGTTGCTCTTGGCCATCGAGATGCGGTTCAGCACGAAACTGGGCTTGTAGGTCTTGGGGTCGAGGTTGAGTTGTTTGACAATCTGCTTGATGGCGGACTTGCTGTCATCGGTGTCATAGATGGTGAAACTCGAGGTGTAGCCCAACTTAGTGGCTTCGGCGCGTAGCACACGGGCGAAAATAGAGTGGAACGTGCCCATCCATAGGTTGCGGCCTTCGCCGCCCACTAGTTTGATGATGCGCTCTTTCATCTCGTTGGCGGCCTTGTTGGTGAAAGTGAGGGCCAGGATATGGAAAGGGTCCACACCCATTTCCATGAGGTGTGCTATACGGTAGGTCAGCGTGCGCGTCTTTCCGCTACCGGCGCCGGCTATAATCATCACCGGCCCGTTGACGCATTCCGCCGCCTCGCGTTGGTGTTCATTGAGTTGGTCAAGAAGTTCGCTCATAATAAAGACAAAACGCAATAATTTTAAAAAAATTATTGGTCCCCGAAAAAAAAGGATTTCTTATTTGAACTTGATTCTGATGAAGCGGAGCATCAGCGTGTCCCACCAGCGGGCGGGGAGGAGACGGTGTGTCCATACGGCCAATGTAGAGAATCGTCCGAGGCGGTAACGGGTGCGGGGACGATGGCTGAGGGCGGCGCGCTCGATGGCGCGGGCCACGGCGGTGGGCTTGGTTAGAAAATGGCCGCTGTAGCCTTTGTGCATTAGGTCGGCCTCCTGTAGGGCGACGGCCTCGTAGGGTGTGCCTTTCGACGAGGCTTCGAGGTGATCGGCGGCGATAATGCCCCAGTCGGTCCTGATACCGCCGGGTTCGATCATCGACACACGGATACCGAAAGGACGCAGTTCCATGCGCAGGGCGTCGCTGAGGGCTTCAACGGAATATTTTGACACATGGTACCAGCCGCCGAAGGGGAACGTCACCAATCCGGCGATGGAGGAGGTGTTGACGATACGTCCAGAGCCTAGCTTCCGCATGATTGGAATAACCAAGCGGCACAATGCGGCGAGGCCAAAGACATTGACCTCGAGTTGGCGGCGGGCTTCTGCGTCGCTGACGTTCTCCACAGCGCCGAAATAGCCGTATCCGGCATTGTTGATGAGCACGTCGATGCGCCCTTCGGCCTGCAGTATGGTGTCGACGCACTGCTGCATGGATTCCTCGTCGCAGACGTCGAGTCGCATAGGCACGATGCCCTCCTTGCGGAGCGGTTCCATGAGCTCCACACGCCGTGCGGCGGCATATACTTTGCATCCGCGTCGGGCTAAACGTTGAGCGGCTTCATAGCCTATGCCACTGCTGGCTCCGGTAATGAGGATTACTTTCATAATACTTCTATTTTGACGGTTCGTAGGTCGGCGATGCGGTCGTAGAGGCGGACTGAGAGGCTCTGGCGGACGGAGACCTCGAGGGAGCAGTCCATATCGAACTGTTGGTTCTCGGGTTTTAGGTCGAACTCCTTGAGGATGCGCATCACGTCGTTCATGGCCTCATAGGCGAAAAGGAAACGGTAGCGGGCGTCGATGGTCTTCTCGATGATGGTGGCGTGGTCAATGGCGTCGCGTGCGGCGGTCTTGTAGGCGTTGGCTAAGCCGGATGCGCCGAGGAGGATGCCACCGAAATAGCGCACCACCACGATGAGGGTGTCGGTGAGGTCGGCAGAGAGCAGCTGCCCATGGATGGGGCGGCCACCGGTGCCGCTGGGCTCGCCGTCGTCGTTGGCGCGGAAGGCGTCCTTGCGGGGGCCGAGGATATAGGCGTAGCAGTGATGACGGGCATCGAAATAGTCTTTGCGCAACTGCTCCAAATGTGCCTTCACTTCCTCCAGATTATGCACAGGATAGGCGAAAGATAGAAACTTGCTGCCTTTCTCCTTGTAGAGCCCTTCCGACGGGGCTGATATGGTTTTGTATGTATCGTCAAACATCAGTCTATGATGATTAGGCGGTTGGGGACGATGGGTGGAATTTCGGGGGCGGGGAGACCGCTGCCGAGAGTCTGGGGGCTGCGGAGGATGCGCACTTCGTCGTAGAGTCCACTGGCGATGAATGAGTCGAGTATCTGGCGGCCGCCTTCCACGATGACGCTCTGCAGCTTGTGTTCATAGAGTTCCTGCAGAACCTGAGGAATAGTCTGGCTCCGCAGAACCAGCCATTCTCTATCAGACAACTTTATTTTTTTGCAATCAGAACTAAAAGTGGTATGCCTCGCGAGCTTGATGAGCGAACTATCAGAACTTTCTTTTTGTTCTTTTCGTTCTGATTGAGATAATAAACGGCCGCGGCGGTCGAGGACAACGGGCTGCGGTGCGGGACCGAGATAATGTCTCGGGGTGAGGGTAGGGGAGTCCTGTAAAAAAGTCTCGCTGCCTACCAGGATGGCGGCCTCCTCGGTGCGCCAGCGGTGATTAAGGCGGTTCTGCGCCTGTGTGCTCAACCAGAACTTTTTTGTTTTGCAATCATAACTAAAAGAACTATCAGAAATTTCTCTATTAGAACTTTCTTTTTGTTCTTTTAGTTCTGATTGAGATATATCTGAAAGTTTGGGTGCCATGAAGCCATCTTTGCTTTCGGCCCATTTCAGTATCACATACGGTCTCTTTTTCTCCATGAAGGTAAAGAAGCGACGGTTCAGCTCGAGTCCTTCCTCCTCCAGCACATGACGCACCACCTCGATACCGGCCTCTTCGAGCTTGCGGAAGCCGTTGCCCGCCACCAGTGGATTGGGGTCGTCATTGCAGCAGACCACCCTCTTGATGCCTTTTTCAATGATAAGGTCGGCGCAGGGGGGCGTCTTACCGTAGTGGGAGCAGGGCTCGAGGTTGACGTAAAGCGTGAGGTCGGAGGTCGGAGGTCGGAGGTCGGAAGTGGATGGGGCCAACCTAAGTAAAGCGTTGCGTTCGGCGTGGTTATGGCCGTACTCTTGATGAAAGCCTTCGGAGATAATCTTTCCGTCCCTCACAATAACACAACCCACCAATGGATTGGGTGTTACGCGGCCCAATCCATTGGTGGCCAGTTGCAGGCACCGCTGCATATACATAATATCTATCTCTTCCTGCGTCATAGTAATTCCTCTGACCAACCATGACCGAGATCCCAGTGGATATCAATCACAAGGTCAAAGTCTGGCGGCAGATTGAACTCATCCTCCAGCACCTCGCGGAAGTGCTCTTGGTCGATATCGTTGAGCCAATGACCGACACACACATAGAAGCGGTCCGTGGCTTCGTCAAGGAAGATACGGCCACGCGGAATCATGGTGTAGTTGTGCTCGGCATAGAAGATAGACGATGTGTCGCCCTTGGCTTCGGCGCGGTGGTGTTGCTTCTGCCAGTAGGTTTTATGCAGTTTGCCAATAGTCGCTTTACCATTCACAAACACCGCCTGTTCGGCATCCATCTTTTCCACGCCGAAAAGTGAACCGTTGGCCATGTCGTACCAAAAGATACCCACCTTGGGCTTGCCGTTGTCCATGAAGCCACGCATGGCCTCCACCAGCGACTGGTGTTCGCTGGCGGAGGTATGGTTGATATTGTTGTTGTCTTTGGTCATTTAGAACTCGGCGGTCTTCGGGGTGCGGGGGAAGGGGATGACGTCGCGGATGTTGGCCATACCGGTGACGAAGAGCATCAGTCGCTCGAAGCCGAGACCAAAGCCAGCGTGCGGGCAGGTGCCGAAACGACGGGTGTCGAGGTACCACCACATGTCCTTCATCGGGATGTTCAGCTCGTTGATGCGGGTCATCAGCTTGTCGTAGTTCTCCTCACGCACGGAACCGCCAATGATCTCGCCAATCTGCGGGAAGAGCACGTCGGTGCCCTGCACGGTCTTGCCATCGTCGTTCTGCTTCATGTAGAAGGCCTTAATCTCCTTCGGATAGTCGATCATGATGACGGGTTTCTTGAAGTGTTTCTCCACCAGGTAGCGCTCGTGCTCAGAGGCGAGGTCGACACCCCAGCTGATGGGGAACTCAAATTTCACGCCGTTCTTGACGGCTTCTTCCAGAATCTTGATACCCTCGGTGTAGGGCAGACGCACAAAGTCGGTGTCGATGACGCTCTTCAGGCGCTCGATAAGGCCGTTGTCGATCATCTTGTTGAGGAACTCGAGGTCGTCCATGCAGTGGTCGAGGGCCCAGCGGACGCAGTATTTGATGAACTCTTCCTCGAGTGCGGTGAGCTCGTCGAGTTGGTAGAAAGCCATCTCGGGTTCAATCATCCAGAACTCGGCCAGGTGGCGCGGGGTGTTAGAGTTTTCTGCTCTGAACGTAGGGCCGAAGGTGTAGATTTTACCTAAAGAGGTGGCGCCGAGCTCGCCTTCGAGCTGGCCGCTGACGGTGAGGGCGGTGAACTTGCCGAAGAAGTCCTGCTCCCAGTCGATGCTGCCGTCCTCCTTGCGGGGCGGGTTCTCGGGGTCGAGGGTGGAGACATGGAACATCTCGCCGGCACCTTCACAGTCGCTGGCGGTGATGAGTGGCGTGTGGAAATAGAAGAAGCCGCGCTCATGGAAGAAGGTGTGGATGGCCATAGCCATGTTGTGGCGCAGACGCATCACGGCGCCGAAGGTGTTGGTGCGCAGGCGCAGGTGGCCGATTTCGCGCAGGAATTCCATGGAGTGCCCCTTCTTCTGGAGGGGATAGGTTTCGGGGTCAGCCTCGCCGTAGACGACGATGTTCTCGGCCTGCACCTCGACGGCCTGACCGCTACCCTGGCTCTCGACGAGTTTACCCTCGACGCAGAGGCAGGCACCGGTGTTGACGTGTTTCAGCACCTCCTCGAACTTCGTCGGGTCGGCGACGACCTGGATATTGTGGATGATCGATCCGTCGTTGAGGGCGATAAAGGCCACGTTCTTGTTGCCGCGTTTGGTGCGGACCCAACCTTTGACACAAATGGAGGTGCCGATGAGCGTCGACACATCCTCTTTCAGTAGATACTTAATCTCGTAACGTTTCATGTATTTATGTTTTTTTGTTTATTTCACACTTGAATACAATAGTTGTTGCATCTCCACGTCGCTGGCGTATTTGAAGATTTTGTCTTCGTTCTTGCGGCGGCAGATGAGGAGGGTGTCGTCGTCGGCAGCCACGATGTAGTCGTTCAATCCGTCGAGCACCACCGTTTTGTCGGCAGGCACGATGACTACGCAGTTGTGGGTGTCGTAGGTCACCGCCAGGCCGTTCACGATGGCGTTGCCGGCCTTATCGTGGCGGAACACACCGTAGAGCGAGTCCCAGGTCTCCACGTCGCTCCAGCCGAAGCTGGCGGCCAGCACATGCACGTTGTCGGCCTTCTCCATGATGCCGTGGTCCACCGAGATGGCCTCGCAGTGGGAGTAGACCTCTTCCAGTGTTGAGCGGTTAGTGTTTAATGTTAAGTTGAAGAAACTGTCGGCGATGGCAGGAAGGAATTGCTCATAGGTGCGACGTAGCACAGGCAGACGCCACACCAGCAAGCCGGTGTTCCAAAAGAATTCGCCGCTGGCGATAAACTGACGCGCCATCTCCACCGGCGGTTTCTCGGTGAAGGTCACAACCTCGAAGAGGTTTTCGGACGGTGTCGATTCATTTGCCCTTTCACTCCCTTTCACTCCCTTCGAAAATTGTATATATCCATAACTGGTGTCGGGCTTCACGGGTTGGGCACCGACGGTGATAATCCAGTCGTGTTCTTGTACGGTGTCGATGGCCTGCGAGAGGTTACGCACAAAGCGGTCGAGTCCGAAGACGGCGTGGTCGGCAGGCGACACGACGATGGTGGCCTCGGGGTCCATCTGTGAGATGACGGCGGCGGCGTAGGCGATGCAGGGGGCGGTGTTGCGGCGCAGCGGTTCGCCGAGGACCTGCCAGGGGAGTAGGCCGGGAACCTGTTCGCGCACTCGGTCGGCATACTGCTCGCCCGTCACCACGATGATATGGTCGCGGGGGCAGAGTTTTTCCATGCGCTCGAAGGTGAGTTGCAGCATGGAGCGGCCGACACCCATGGTGTCGACGAACTGCTTGGGGCAGTCGACGCTGCTCACGGGCCAAAACCGGCTTCCCAAACCACCGGCCATGATGATTGTCCAGATATGTTCGTTGTTGGTCATACGCTCACTTCTCCTTTGATGTGCGGGTGGGGGTTGTAGTTCTCGAGGGTAAAATCCTCGTAGCGGAAGCCGAAGATGTCCTTCATCTCGGGGTTGATACGCATGGTGGGCAGCGGCCGCGGGTCGCGAGTGAGCTGCAGGCGCACCTGGTCGAGGTGGTTCTTGTAGATATGTGCGTCGCCGAAGGTATGGACGAATTCGCCGGGCTCGAGGCCGCAGACCTGCGCCATCATCATGGTCAGCAACGCATAACTGGCGATATTGAACGGCACGCCGAGAAAGATGTCGGCCGAACGCTGGTAAAGCTGACAAGAAAGGCGTCCGTTATCAACATAAAATTGGAACAGGCAGTGACAGGGGGGGAGGGCCATCTCCTCGATTTCGGCGGGATTCCAGGCCGTCACCAGGAGGCGGCGGCTGAAGGGATTCTCCTTGATTTGCCGCACCACGTTGGCAATCTGGTCGATGGTGCCGCCCTTGCCGTCGGGCCACGAGCGCCACTGCGAGCCGTAGACGGGACCTAGGTCTCCGTTCTCGTCGGCCCACTCGTCCCAGATGCTCACTCCGTTGTCTTTCAGGTACTTTATATTGGTGTCACCGCGCAGGAACCACAGCAGCTCGTGGATAATCGAGCGCAGGTGCAACTTCTTGGTGGTCAACGCAGGAAAGCCCTCGCTGAGGTCGAAGCGCATCTGATAGCCGAACACCCCCACCGTGCCCGTCCCCGTGCGATCCAAGCGCTCTGTGCCGTGAACCAGCACATGTTGCAATAGGTCAAGATATTGTTTCATAATACAAACCTATTTAACGACGATTTTAAAAAAATGTTGTACAATAACAAAAAAATAAAATGGAAGGCTGCCAACGAGCCCTGTTGTTCTATTATTGTCAAGTATTTGTCCGCCTTTAAAGCGGACAAATAGAGGACAAGTAGCGGACAAATGATTGACTTGATACGGTTTGTATGAGGAAAAAAAACTTAACAAAAACGTAACAATTTTGTCGGGGGATTCTTTGTATTTTTGCAACATCAATTTAAATTGAAAATTGAAGATTGAAAATTGAAAATCAGGATAATAACACAATAACGAAAAAACACATCAACCTATGGATATTGTTTTAGTTTGTCTGAAGTTGGCGGGAGCACTGGCAGTGTTTCTCTTTGCCATGAAACTGATGAGCGAGGGCCTTCAGAAGTACGCGGGCTCGAAGCTGCGCCACATCCTGACCAAGATTACCGGCAAGCCGCTGAGCGGTATCCTCGCCGGCACGGGCGTGACGGCCATCATCCAGAGCTCGACGGCTACCACCGTGATGACCGTGGGCTTCGCCGGCGCGGGCCTCCTCACGCTGGGTGGCGCCATCGCCGTGGTGATGGGCGCCAACATCGGTACCACCGTGACGGCGTGGATTATCACCCTCTTCGGCCTCGGTGGCGGCGAGAGCGCCGACAAGGTACCCCTGATGCCGATGGCTATCGCGGCTATCAGCCTCTTCTTCATCTTCTCGAAAAAGAACAAGATGCAGTACCTCGGACAGACCATCGTCGGTCTGGCTTTGCTTATCCTTGGTTTGGGTCTGATGGGCGACTCGGTTCCGCCGCTGGATGAAAATGTAGCTCACTCCATCGCCTCTTTGGGTCAGTGGGGCTACTGGTCTGTCCTTCTGTTTATTGTGGTGGGTGCTATCCTCTGTATCATCTTGCAGACCTCGTCGGCGATGACGGCGGTCATCCTGCTGATGGCCAGCCAGGGATGGATTGATTTCCCCACTTCGATGGCTTTGGTGATAGGTCAGAATCTTGGTACCACGCTGACGGCCCAGGTGGTGGCTATGACCACAGGCACCACCGGCAAACGCACTGCTCGCGCCCACTTGGTCTTTAATGTGGCGGGTGCCGTTATTTTCCTCATTCCCTTCTATCCCATCTGCGACGGTGTGATGGCTATCAGTGAGAAACTTGACGGACTGTTGCCTACTATTCCGCTTATCCCGCTGGCCATCACGGTGTTCCATACGCTCTTCAATGTAGTGACCACCGTCATTTTGGCCTTCTTCATCCCGCAGATTGTGAAGATTGTGACCTGGATGGTACCTGATAAAAAGGAAGAGGGTGAAGAGGAATTCCGTCTCACCTACCTTACCTCCAACCTGCTCTCCACCGCCGAGCTTAACATCCAGAGTGCCAAGAGCGAGATTGAGGAGTTCTCGAAGCGGGTGCTGCGCATGTACACCTTCCTGCCCGGCTTGCGTACCGCCAAGACCGACGAGGAGTTCGACGGCATCATGGAGCGTATCTCCAAATACGAAGATATCACTGATCGCATGGAGATGGAAATCAGTAAGTTCCTTACCAAGGTGGGCTCCGGAGACATCTCGGAGCACGGCTCCGAGCGCATCAGCACCATGCTGCGCATCATCGACAACCTCGAGTCTATCGGCGACACTATCTATCAGATTGCTATGACACGACAGAGTAAACGTGAGGATGCCGTCCATTTCGATGCCAGCCTCAATGCCAACCTCGAAGAGATGCGTCAGTTGGTGCAACAGGCTCTCGATGTGATGGATAGCAACCTCCACGATTACGACCATGTGGATCTTGATGCCGCCTACGCCGCCGAGCACGCCATCAACGCCTACCGCGATCGTTTGCGCAAACAACACCTCGATGCCCTGAAACTGGGTGTTTACGACTACGCTATCGGCAACGCTTACAGTAGTTTATACGCCCTCTATGAGAAACTGGGCGACTATGTCATCAATGTCTCCGAGGCCATCGACGGCTCGCGGAAGCATATCGACGATTAATCCCTGCCGGTCACCCGGCGGTACTCGGCCATGTAGATGAGGTATTGGGTGCGTGCCTCGATGTAGTCGCTCAAGGCTTGCTGGCGTTTGGCTTGGGCATCGAGGAGGTCGGAGAGGGGTATCATGTTGACACTGTATCGGTTTTGAGCCACGCGCAGTTGCTCCTCGGCGGCGGCCAAGGCTTGCTCGGAGGAAGCAATAAGGGCACAACCGGATTCGACGTTATGGATGGCCTGCTGCACCTCGAGGCGCAGCAGGTCTGTGTTCTTCTCCTGTTCCAGACGGCTGTTCTGTGCTTCAAGTTTTGCCTTGCGGATTTCGTAACTTCCCTGCCACCATTGGGTGATGGGCACCGAGAGCGAAATGGCCAGCACGGGGGTATGGATGTCAATGGTTTTGTCGATGGGGATTTCCACGGGCGGGTTGATGGGGATAGCCCCCAGCTGGGAGAGCGTGAGGCCTCCCTGCAGGGTGATGTTGCCCACCCAGTTGTAACCCAGTCCCACTCCGAGGGTGGGCAGATAGTCGGCGCGTTTCATTTTCACCTGCAGGTCGGCAGCGTCGACAGCAAGCTGCAGAAGCCGCAGTTCGGGGCGGGAAGAGAAGTCGGGGCTGAGTGACGTAGGATTGGCGCTGGGGAGGGTGGTGTCGGGCAGAAGGACTGTATTGTCGGAAGGGACACCGACCAGCCGGGAGAGCGACAAACGGCAGAGGGTGACGCCGCCCCGGGTACGGAGCCGCTGGTAGGCGAGGTTGCTGCGAGCCGAGGAGACCTGCAGCAGGTCATAATCGGTAGCCATGCCGGCGGCGACGCTGCTTTCCACTTGGGAGAAGAGGGTGTCGAGATTGCGGCAATACTCATCGAGCAGTCGCTCTTTGCTGAGCACTGCGACATAGGTCCAGTAGGCATTCTCCACCTCGGCGAGGGTCTGGGCCTGCTGCTGGCGTTGTTGCTCTTTGGCCACCTCCACACCCACCTTGGTCAGGCGGTGACCGTTTACAATCTTGCCACCGGCAAAGAGGGGTTGCTGCAGGGTGAAGCCACACATGTAGGCTCCGTGCATCAGCATGTCCAGGCTGCCCATCTGGCCGTCGAGCAGATGCTGGTCTTCGATATACATCACCGTGGCCGAACCGCCGACCTGCGGGAAGAAATTGGTGACCATTGACTTGCGTGTCAGTTCAGCCTGTTGGAGCGCATTGTTGCTGCGCTGCATGTTCTGGCTGTATTCGAGTGCCCGCTTGCGGCACTGGTCGATGTCGAGGCGCAAGGTGTCCTGCGCCCCGACCGACAACAGTGAGAAAAATGTGAGAAAAATGCAAGATGTTTTCTTCATGACAAGGTCTCTTTTTTAATTCCGAAAAAGGTTATATAGAGGAAGGGTAAGAAAATGAGAGTCACCAGTGTACCCACGGCGAGGCCGCCCATGATGGCCACGGCCAGCGAGCCGTACATGGCATCGGGGATGAGGGGTATCATGCCGACGATGGTGGTGAGCGAAGCCATCAATACGGGGCGTGTACGCGAGATGGTGGCCTGCACTACAGCCTCGAAGCGTGGCACTCCCGAGGCAATTAGGCGGTCGGTCTCGTCGACAAGGACAATAGCATTCTTTATCATCATGCCCAACATGCCGATGAGGCTGATGGCCACCATGAAGGTGAAAGCCTTGCCGGAGAGGAGCAATGCGGGGACAATGCCGCACACCATGAATGGCAGGCAGAGGAGTATGATGGCAAGCTTCTTCCAGGAGTTGAACAGCAACAACAGGATGACTATCATCAGGAACACGCCGATGATGCTCTTGAGGAGCACAGCCACGATGCCCTCGATGGCTGACTTCTGGGTGCCGATCCACTCGCGGTCGTAACCGGGTGGAAGGGGAATGGCGTCGACGGCGTCACGGATGTCGTTCCATGCACGCCAGGAGGTGGCCTCCCTGACATCCGGATTAGGGTCGCACTCCACTTCGATGGTGCGTCGTCCATTTACGCGATGTATGTTGTTCTCCTCCCACACGAGGCCGATGCTGTCGGCCACAGCGCCGACGGGCACTGTGCGGAAGAGATCGTCGCCAGCCTCTTTCATGCCGCTGCTCATCAGTTTGGCCAAGGATATGTCGCCGGAGCGGATATTCAGTGCAGTCCATACCGGTGCCGAGGAGAGGTCTTCTATGCGTGAGCCGTCGCTGTTGCGTACCATCAGGCGCACGATGCGCCTCTCGTCGAGAGTCTGGACAAGGCCGATGGGCATGCCGTCGGTGGCAGCGGCAAGGGCGTTGGCTATATCGGAGCGGCTGATATTGGCGGCAAGGGCATTCTCGCGGTTGAAAGCCACGGAGATTTTGCGGCTGCGCTCGCACCAGTCGTTCTGGACAGAATAGGCATCGATGTATGGACTCTTTTCCATAATCTCCTCAGCCTGTGCGGCCAGTTGCCGCAGCACAGCCGGGTCGGGACCGCTGAACCGCACCTCGATGGGATGGGAGGTAGCCACCGACATGTTGTATTTGCGGAAGCGGATATAGGCATCGGGATAGTCGGCCCGCAGTCGGCGACGCATCTCGGGCAACGCCTTCTCAAGTTCTTTTGGTGACGAGAAGTCCACCATCAACTCGCCATAGCGGCTGCCCCCCGCCGTCATCGGCCGCACGAGGCAGTAGTGCGCCGGTGCGCTGCTCTGGCTGGCGGTGACGCGAGTGACGTTGCTGTCGCATCGCAGTTCACCGGTCATCTTTAACAGATTGTCGCGCACGTCGTCGGCATTGGCGCTCTCGGGCCAGAAGCATTCGACGACAATCTGGTTGTACTCGAAGTCGGGGAAGAAATTATTGCGTATGGTGAAAAATCCCAATGCAGCCCCGCCGACAAGCACCACGGCAACGGCGATGGTGACAATCTTGTGAGCGGCCAGCAAGGTGACCGTGCGGCGCACAAAAGAGGAGAACTTGTCCATCAGGGGACTTTCCTTTTTCTTCCTGCCGCGCCACCAGCGACTGTCGCCCCAGGCTGCAGTGCAGACGGGTACTTGCACCATGGCCAGCAGCCAGCTGACCAGCAAGCTTGCACACAGCACCTTGAAGAGGTCGGAGGCATATTCTGCGATGGTCCCCTTGCTAAGGTAGACACCGATGAATGCCAATATGGCGATAAGGGTTGCCGCCAAAAGGGGCCAAGCGGTGTTGTGTACCGTCCGGTAGAGATAAATGTGGTGCGACAGTCTTCGCTTTCGGTCGTTCATGATGCCGTCGATAATCACCACAGCATTGTCCACCAGCATGCCCATGGCGACGATGAAGGCTCCGAGCGACATGCGTTGCAGCGTGGTGCCCCATGCTGAAAGGATAGGGAACGACATCAGAATGGTGAGTATCAGTCCGAAGCCAACAATCAAGCCGCTGCGCCAGCCTACAAACAATATCAGAATCAAAATGACAATTAGCACCGACTCCACCACGTTCATGGCAAAACCGCCGATGGCGCCACGCACCTTGTCGGGCTGGAAGTATATCTTGGTCATGTCGAGGCCAGCAGGCACGTTCTGCATCACTCGTTGCAGATGGTTGTCGACAGCGCGTCCCACGTCGGGCACCACGGCATCGGTCTCCAGTGCCACACAGATGGCCAAAGCCGGCTGTCCGTCGACGAAGAACCCTCCGGTCTGCGGCTCGTCATAGTCGAGGCTGACACTCTGCACCACGTCGCCCAACCTCACGGCCTTGCCCTGCGGGGTGGTGAGCAGCAAGTCGGCAATTTCCTCCACCGAACTCTCCTCGCCCGATACGCGCAGTGTGTAGAGTCTCTCGCCGGCATCCATCCTGCCGGCGGAGAGGGGCTTGCCAATGCCTTGCAGGGTCAGCATCAGTTGGGTGGGCAGCATGCCGTTGGCGGCCAGGCGGTCTTTGTCCACCGTGATGTTGATGCTCTGGCTGCGCACCCCCGCGATATTGACGCGCTTCACGCCGTCGACCTCCAGCAGACGGTTGCGGATGAGTTTGGCATAGCGTAGCATCTCTTCGTAACTGTGACCGTCGCCGGTAAGGGCGTACATGATACCGTAGACATCCATCATGTCGTCTACCACGATAGGGTCGTAGCTGCCCTGAGGAAGGCTGGAAGAGAAGTCGCGCACTTTGCGACGCAGCAGGTCGAACTGCTGTTCCATGTCGGACGGTTCCATCTCGTCGTTGAACTCCACCGTGAACACAGCGGCATCTTCGCTGCAGGTGGTGCGGATTTCCTTGATGTTGGGCAGTGTGTTCAGCTGTTCCTCCACCATCTGTGCCACCGCCAGCTCCACCTCGTGTGCTGTGGCTCCGGGATAGGGCACCACCACGGTGGCCTGACGGCCATAGATGGCAGGGTCTTCGAGTTTGGGCATCTGAAGGAAACTGACGACACCCAGCAACGCCAGTATGATGATTAGCGACCAAAACAAGAGTCGCCGCTGCATGAAGAATTTTGTCAGTCGTTCCATGGCTACAACAGGTTTCCAACATTAGTAACTGAGGGTTCAGGCAGCACACGCACCTGTTCGCCCTCTTTCAGCGACGAGGCGGCGGCCCGTACCACACGTTCGCCACCGTCCAGACCGGAAAGAATGAGGACGAAGCCGTGCCTTGTCACCTCTCCAAGAGTCACTGGCCGGCGCCGCAGTATGCCGCCCGTGTCTACAACCCACACAATATTTTCTTCCCCATCCTGACGCACGCACGAAACGGGCAGGCTTATACCATTTTCCACTTTCAACTTTCCTCTTTCAATTATTACCTCCACCGACACTGTCATACCCGGCGTCAAGCGTTTGTCGGCCTCGTGGGCAAAGGTGAGTGTAGCGCGGTACAGCTGGCTATTGTCGGCCTTGGGGGTTATGCTCTCCAATCGCATGGGGAAAAGGGTGTCGGGCGCAAAGGAGGGACGACAACAGAAACTGCTAAAATGGGTCCGTTGCAGATAGTCGGCAGCCGAGAGGTCGAACTGCACCTTCATCTCGCGTTCGGCCAACAATGAGAAGACCGCCATGCCGGCATCCACCAGTTCGGATGCAGAGTAGTAAATCTCGGTGATGATGCCTGAGGCAGGAGCGTACAGCTTGGTGTACTCCACCTTGCGCCGGCTGCCCTCCAGGGCAATCTCCAGCTGCTGCAGGCCTGCCACTGCTTTCTCGTAGTCGTTCCTCGACACAGAACGGCTTTCGTAAAGCGTCTTCAACCGTGCCACCTCCTCCTTTAACTGGCCATATTGTATCTCATAGTTGCGCAGTTCCAGTTCGTAATCTTTGCTGTCCACCGAGGCCAGCAGCTGTCCCTTTGTCACTCGTTGTCCTGCGCGTACATGGATTCTCTCTATTTCTCCACCCATTTTGAAAGCCACGTTGATATGGTCGCTTTCTTGTACACGTCCGGGAAAACTTTTTGTATCCTCACCGTTCTGCTTGACGGCGGTAACCACTTCGACACAGCGCATGCTGTCATCCTTCTCGTTTTTCGTATGGCAAGACGTCAGCACAATAAATAACAGCATAATCATCGCCACACTCTTTCTTTGTATTTGCATATAACTTGTTGATTATTAATTATTGATTTGTGTTTTTGTTTTTATTTTCGCCGTGCAAAGATACTTTCACGAAACGGTCCTTCACCAATCAAAAGGTTGCAACAATTGGAGCAGAGGATTGTTTTTTCTTTCTTTTCAACCAATAGGCACAACAATTGGAACAAAGGAGCGTTTTATATCACAACTTTTGAATAAACCGCTAAAGGCATGGAAACCATATCCAACATCCTCAACCGCCATTTTTACCCTTACGAGCGCAGAATAACCAACATAGAGGGTCTCACCATTATCAGCAGCATTGACAGCCATCTGTCTCGGGTACTCCCTGCCGGGGGTGACGAAATCATCAGTATGGTGTCTCGCCCTGTGCGCACCGAGCAACTATGCATGCTCTACTGCTATGGCGGGCAGATTTCCTGCCGACTCAACATGATTGAATACACTCTCCGTCGCGACGATTTCCTCTTCATCCGCGAGAATTCAATTGTCGAAATTATAGTTAACGATCCCGCCGTCAACCTCGTCGGCCTTCTTGTCAGCGAAGGATTCCGCCCCGTCGATGTGGGCATGAAAGAGTATCTCGCCCTCCATGAGTTGATTGCACGCACGCCCTTTGTCCACCTCGATGCCCAGACGGCCAAAGCTTTTGTCGACACTTGCAGCCTTCTTGAGAATTCCGTCCAACGCCAGCGAGACCCTTTTACCGATGCTTTCGCCCGTGCCTACATGCTCGTTCTCTATCTCCATCTGGCCCGTGCTATCCATTCACACAACGACACTGCGGTTCATTCTCCCACTCGCGTCCCTCGTCGTATGGAGACATTGACGGCCTTCTTCGACCTCGTCGAAAAACACTTTTCCTCCCACCGCGATGTCGGTTTCTACGCCGAAAAGCTTTGCCTCGCTCCCAAATATGCCTCGCAGGTCATTCGGCAGGCCAGCGGCAGGATGCCCGCCGACTGGATTCGCGAACGCGTCATCCTTGAAGCCAAACTTCTGCTCCTAGATGGCCGTCACAACGTGCAACAAGTCTCCGACATCCTTGGATTTCCCTCCCAGTCTGCCTTTGGCAAGTATTTCAAACAGGCCACAGGAGTCTCCCCCAGAGACTATTATAAGGGCGATGGATTATAGTTTTTCTCGGCATTGTTGAATTTTTTTGTCTCCACATTCGCTTTTTTTTCGTATCTTTGCATCCGGAAACACTCCGAAGACTAACGCATTAACGCATTAACACATTAACACATTCGTGAAACAAATACTCTTAATCAACGACGTGGTGGGTTGCAGCCATGTGGGAATGGTGGCTATGTTTCCCATTCTCACCCACTTGGGCCATTCTACATATAATCTGCCTACCGCTTTGGTGTCGAATACCCTTGACTACGGACACTTCAACGTGCTGGAAACCACCGACTATATGCGCGGTGCCATTCCTGTGTGGCGCAAGTTGGGGTTCCGTTTCGACGCCGTCTGTACTGGTCTGATGTTCAGTGAAGAACAGGCCACGTTGGTGGCCTCCTACTGCCGTCAGTTGCAGAGCGAGGGGACGACGGTGTTTGTCGATCCCATTATGGGTGACGGCGGCCGTCTTTATAACGGTATGAGCGACACACAGGTACGTCTGATGAAGGAAATGGTGGGTGTGGCCGACCTCACGTTCCCCAACTATACTGAGGCTTGCTATCTCACTGATACTCCGTATAAAGAGGAGGGACTCACCTGGGACGAGGCCTGCGATATGCTCGACGGGATTATCTCCCTCGGAGCCAAGTCGGCGGTGATTACGAGCGCCTGCATCGACGGACAGAAGTGTGTGGTGGGACGCCGCAGCGACTGGCCGTTAGAGGGTTTCCGCCAGCGAGGTAAAGAAGGCCCTTATTTCTGTATTGATTATGAGGAGATTCCTTTGGCTTTTCATGGCACTGGCGATATCTTCTCCGCTGTGCTCATCGGCCACCTGATGAACGGTGAGACGCTGAAAGGCAGCACTCAGACGGCAATGAAGGTCGTCAGCAGCCTTATCGAGCGCAACCAAGGACTCTCTGACAAGTGTCGTGGCATCCCTATCGAGTGCTGCCTCGATCTGCTGTAAAGCGGATTATTTGTAGCGGAAAAGGGGGAGAAGGTTTTTCCTCTGGCGGAAAAAATTTTCCTTTAACGGAAAAAATCTTTCCTCTAACGGAAAAACTGATTTCTGTTATCTATTTATAAAACAGCGTTTTCCTTTTTACGTTTTTCCCCTAACGGAAAAATTGTTTTCCTCTGACGGAATTTTCCGTTAGAGGAAAATCTATATAAAAAGAAAGCTGTATTTTTGCATCCGCAAAAATAAAAAAAACAATAATCAAGCAATGAATCTGAAGTTAAACATCCTCCTTTTACTCGGTGTTGTTGTCCTCGGTATCCTCACCAGGCTCATCGTCCGCGCCTGGCGTTACCGCCGGGACCATCCCGACGAAATCTATTGGCCCTACAATGACATGGGTACGACATCAAAAAGGGAGAAAAGGGAAAATGAGAAATAAAGAAAAAAAGTTACAATGAAGCACAAATACTATTTCAAATTCAAGACAAATTTTTTGGCCGCACTGACCTTAGGGTGTATGCTGTGTGGAAGCAACGCATTCGCCCAGAACCCTGACGGAACTTACGATCATCCCTATCTCATCAAGGACTCAACTGCGCTCTACGCTTTTGCGCAATGCA
>Ga0310786_10000630_pt1 | contig 56612 bp, 45 predicted proteins | sample AusTroGonzalo_MG_FD_203881 | JGI IMG/M metagenome (GOLD analysis project Ga0310786, IMG submission 203881) | Bovine rumen microbial communities from tropical cattle in Woodstock, Queensland, Australia - Gonzalo_03 (v2) (version 2) | ecosystem: Host-associated > Mammals > Digestive system >...
CTCGCAACGGTATTGACCGGAAGTACGCTCTTGATTATCAATTCTATTTTTCATTACGCGAATGGACACAAGCCGTTTATGACAACGGTCACGATTATCTATGCCTTTATTGCATTTGTGCTGCTGTTCTGTCTGCGGGTTGGCGTCAAGACCATTTTTGAAACGGTCAAACGCTCTTCAAGCAATCCACGCGTACTTATTTACGGAACCAAATCCGCAGGTATTGCCATCGCCAAGATGCTCCGAAGTGCCGGCAACACACCTTATCGACCGGTCGGTTTCATCTGCGACCCGGGTGAGAAACGGCATTTTGAACTCGTTGGAATGCATGTTTATCCGCTTGACGAGAAACTGATTGGTTTTATGGCTGCACGCGATATCCGGAACGTGATTATTTCGCCTATCAAAATGCGGGAACTCAATCCCGCCAAGGACTTGCAGATTTTCATTAACAACAATATCCACGTCCTCACAACACCGTATTTTACGGAGTTTGACAAAGACTCCAATCCGGATAACATGCGAATCGGACGCATTGACTCCATTCAGATTGAGGACTTGCTTGAACGCCCAACTATCAATATCAATACCGAGAATGTCCGCCGAATCATCAACAAGAAAGTGGTAATGGTCACCGGCGCAGCAGGCTCGATTGGTAGCGAACTTGTGCGCCAAGTACAAAAGTACCGCCCGAAAGCTATTGTGCTCTTTGAGCAGGCGGAATCGCCATTACACGACCTGCGGCTCGACTTGGAACAGCAATTCCCCAATACACGTTTTATTCCGGTCATTGGTGATGTCCGCAATAGAGCCCGCGTTGAAGAGGTATTTGCCGATTTCCGGCCGGATATAGTGTACCACGCAGCCGCTTACAAGCATGTACCGCTGATGGAAAGCAACCCGAACGAAGCGATTCGTGCCAACGTGCTCGGTACTAAAAATATGGCGGATATGTCCGTCAAATACGGCGTAGAGCGGTTTGTGATGATTTCCACCGATAAGGCCGTCAACCCGACCAATATTATGGGTGCGTCCAAGCGTATCGCCGAGATTTATGTTCAATCGCTGTTCAAGCACCTGCAGCAGGATAATCCGAACTGCACGAAGTTCATTACCACGCGTTTCGGAAATGTGCTTGGTTCGAACGGTTCTGTTATTCCATATTTTAAGAAACAGATTGCCGCCGGAGGTCCTGTAACTGTGACCCACCCCGACATCATCCGTTACTTTATGACGATTCCCGAAGCATGCTGTCTGGTGATGGAGGCTTCCACCTTGGGTAACGGAGGCGAGATTTTCGTCTTCGACATGGGTCATCCCGTAAAAATTCTGGACCTTGCGAAGAATATGATTCGCCTTGCCGGATATATACCGGGAGAAGATATTCAAATCGTCTTCACGGGTCTCCGCCCGGGAGAAAAACTATACGAGGAACTTCTTAACCAAAAGGAAACAACGATTCCAACCACCAACGAGAAAATCATGGTAGCAAAAGTGCGCGAGTTTGAGTTCCATGAAGTAGAAACACAAATCAACAAACTCATCGAAACTGCCAACCGCAACAAACCCTTCATGACGGTTCAAATCATGAAGGAGATTGTGCCTGAATTTATCAGCAAAAACTCTGTTTACGAGCAACTTGACAAATGATGAACTTCTTCTACACATATCCATTCCTCATTGGTATTGTTTCCTGCTTACTGGCTTTTGCGGGGATGCCTTTGGTTATCCGAATTGCCAAGCAGAAACATCTGGTCGTTCGTCCAAACAAACGAATGTCCCACACCGGAGAAATACCCAATATCGGTGGTATTGACATCTGTTTCTCCTTCCTACTGACCTACATGGTATTCGAATACAATAGTTTTCAGGAGTCACAGTTTATCCTCATTGGAGTCTTTGCGATTATGTGTGTCGGATTGGTGGACGATATACTTATCCTTTCCCCAACGGCTAAATTGCTGGGTGAGACTTTGGCAGGTACGGCACTCATCGGCTTTGCTGACATCAGGCTGACGCACCTACACAATATCTTCGGCATTACCGAAATCGGCCTTATTCCAAGTTACCTGATTTCGTTGTTCGTGCTAATCGCCATTATCAACGCCATCAACCTTATTGACGGAGTGGACGGTCTGGCAAGCGGACTTGGAATGCTCTACTGCCTTTTCTTCGCCATTTACTTCTATCTGGTTGGCGAAACCAACTGGGCAATCCTGTCTATCTGCCTCATCGGGTCGCTGGCGGTGTATTTCTGCTATAATGTTTTCGGGCGCAACCACAAGATTTTCATGGGCGATAGCGGAAGTCTTTTGCTGGGATACATGCTCACGGCTTTCGTATTCCGATTCTGCGAACTCAACGCCTATGCCCAAGTGCCAGAAGCATTTCACATGTCAGCGGCACCCGCTGTGGCGATTGCAGTGCTGGCCGTGCCATTGTTTGATACAATACGCGTCTCATTGACACGCATCAAGCATCACCAGTCGCCCTTCCACGCAGACAAGAACCACATCCACCACCTCTTGCTGCGAACCGGTTTGACACATATACAAACATCCTGTATCCTAATGGCGGTTTCCATTTTGCTTATCGGTATAGGTATTCTCGGGCGGAACTGGAACTTTTGGGTACTAACTACTACGATTTTCCTTATTTGCACCATTCTAACATTCATACTCTGGCGAATTATCGACCGGCAAAATCAAAATAAAGAAAAAACAAATGCTGAGCATTGAACATTTGACCATAGAATTTTCCTCCAAGCCTGTCCTTGAGGACATCTCTTTCTTGGTAAACAAGAAGGACAGGATTGCCTTGGTCGGAAAAAATGGTGCCGGTAAGACCACCTTATTGCGTCTTATCGCTGGGGAATATCAGCCTACTGCCGGTCGAATATCCAGAGATTCCGACCTCACAATCGGCTATCTTCCGCAAGTTATGCTCCACAAGGATGGTCGAACGCTTCGCGAAGAAGTAATGACCATCTGTCCATCATCCAACAGCGAAAGCGGTCCAACTTCCAATAGCGAAGCGGTCTTTATCGCCGAAATGGATAAAACCATCATTGGTCTCGGCTTTGAACGCAAGGACTTTGACAGACCTTGTTCCGAGTTTTCAGGCGGTTGGAGAATGCGTATCGAACTCGCAAAAATCCTGCTGCAACACCCGGATTTGCTCTTGCTGGACGAACCGACCAACCACCTTGATATCGAATCCATTCAATGGCTGGAAGAGTTCCTTGCCACGTCACAAAGCGCCGTCATCGTTGTCAGCCACGACCGCGCGTTTATCGACAATGTAACAAATAGAACTATCGAAATCTCGCTCGGTCGTATCTACGACTACAATGTAAACTACTCCAAGTTCGTAGTCCTACGGCAGGAGCGGCACGAACAACAGGTTCGCGCCTACCTCAATCAACAAAAAATGATTCAGGAAACGGAAGATTTCATTGAGCGCTTCCGCTACAAAGCCACGAAAGCCGTACAAGTCCAGTCGCGAATCAAGCAGCTCAACAAACTCGAACGCCTTGAAGTGGACCTCGAAGACACTTCGCGTCTCAACCTCAAGTTCCCGCCTGCGCCACGTAGCGGAGATTCCCCCATTATCATCGAAGACCTCCGCAAAGACTTTGGCACACACACGGTTTTCCATGACGTTTCACTCACGATTCGCCGCGGAGAAAAAGTGGCTTTTGTCGGAAAAAATGGTGAAGGAAAAACTACACTCGTCCGCTGTATTATGGGGCAACTCGATTACTTCGGTACACTCAAAATCGGACACAACGTCAAGATTGGCTACTTCGCTCAGAACCAAGCCTCGCTTTTGGACGAGAACCTCACCATCTTCCAAACCATCGACTATGTGGCGGTCGGCGACATCCGCACAAAAATTCGCGATATCTTGGGTGCCTTTATGTTTGGAGGGGAAGCGTCTGAAAAGAAAGTGAAAGTCCTTTCCGGCGGAGAACGAAGCCGACTCGCGATGATTCGCTTGCTTCTCGAACCTTGCAACCTGCTCATCCTTGACGAGCCTACCAACCACTTGGACATGCAATCCAAGGACATCCTCAAAGCCGCACTCAAAGATTTCAACGGTACGGTTATCTGCGTAAGTCACGACCGCGATTTCCTTCACGGACTGGTCGAAAAAGTGTATGAGTTCGGCGGAGGGCACGTCCGTGAACACCTCGGAGGAATTTACGATTTCCTACGAACTAAAAAAATGAACGACTTAAAGGAATTAAATACAAGCCATAACCGACAGTCAACCGACGGTCAACCGACAGTCAAAGCCACCACTGAGCCAACTTCAGGCGCACAGGACTTTGCGCGACAAAAAGCGGAAGCCGCCGCAAAACGCAAGAAAGAGAAACAAATTGCTGACACCGAAGCTGAAATTGCTCGTCTCGAAGCTGCACAAACGGAAATGGAAGAACTCCTCAACGACCCGACCAACCAAACACAGGAAAACTTCCAAAAATACGAACACATCAAACACGCTATAGAACAAAAACTTTACGAATGGGAGATTTTATCCGAATGAAAGACATTATTGACTATATCAAATCCTTCCTGACCTACGGCGACACCGAAGCGGCAAAACATATCGGTTACACCGCAGACAAGGAACTATGGCACAATTACAAACTTGTCATTATCCCCAACGGACATTTGGGAAAAGATTGGGTTCTACCTTCCATGGCAAATGTACACGCTGAAACTCAAAACGGTGTTCTTGTCATCGAAGAAGATATTATCTACACGACCCTTTTCTTTATATCAAGAGCCGAAGAATTAATTTGTCCCGAACGTGATGAACACGGACGTTTTGCTGCCAAGTACTCGATTCTTGGTACACACAACTACCTGCAAATACCTTTGCTGGACGAGTACGCTCGTTCGGTAATGAAACTGCTGGAACTGCCCCTCCCCAAAAACGGCTTTAATCACATTTATCTTACGCATGATATTGACAAGATTTCCAATTTCCGCCACTTGCGCGGTTTCATAGGAGGCTGGTTGCGAGATGGTATGGACGCTGTTTTGGATGCAGCGGAAAACATTAAGAACGACCCTGCATACACCTTCCCTTGGCTGGCCAAACAGGATTCCAAAGTCCCGAATGCGGAAGTCATTTACTTTGTAAAGGACACAAAAGGTAAAGGCTACGATTATCCACAATATAATCTCCAAGGCAAAGACTGGACACGCCTGAAGAAATATCTTAAATCAAAAAAGGTAACATTCGGTCTCCATTCCAGTTACTACGGCGACTTACCAGACAAAATCACATATACAGCCCATCGCAGCCATTTTCTCCGTTGCTCCATAGACCAGATGCAACGACTTGCCGATGCTGGTATCACGGACGATTTCACGATGACATTTGCTGATGTGGCCGGTTTCCGACTGCAAACAACACGCGCCGTACGATGGATTAATCCCAAGACCATGACTCTTACCAACCTCACGCTGCACCCGCTTACCGTTATGGACGGTACGCTTTACCAAGACAACTATATGCACCTTGACGAGGACGAATCATACTATTACTGCCTGCAACTCTTCGACAAAGTGCGTCAACATCACGGAGACCTTTGCCTTTTATGGCATAATATTGACCTTGAACAAACTCCGTGGCATAAAACGTTATACGAACAGCTTATCAGCACCTTGAGATGACACCTCGACTGCTCATATTATCCGATTGTATTACGCCACCCTCCTACTCCCCGCGTTTAACAGTGCTTATACGCCATCTAACCGGACAGGGATGGCAATGTACTTTAGCTACGGATAATCTCGCAGGACAAGAATATACGACCAACCTCTGTCGGCAGATAAACATGACATATCTTCCGGCAGGGATATCTCCTGTCAAGCGGTTCTTCAAACGACTGGCAGACAAACTCTTTCAAGCGCGCGAAAAACAATTTACCAACATTCTTTCGCGCACATTCAATGCCTCTGATTTTGATGCTATTTTTTGTTCTACATACTATTACTTCCCGCTTTACACCGCTGCCGCTCTCTCAAAAAAATGGGATATTCCTTTCGTGGCTGATTTGCGCGATATAGTGGAGCAATGGGGCAAGACCCCATATTTTCACACACCACTGCCAAAACTGCTTGGATTGGAGAAACGTCTTGCCCGCATCTATGAACGGCATAACATTAAACTCCGCAATAGAGTCTTGCGCATGGCGGCCACTGTAACTACCGTTTCGCCATGGCATCAAACTACGCTCCAAAAAATCACCAAAGCGCCGGTTTTGTTGATTTACAACGGTTTTGATGAACAAGAGATTCAACCTGTCAGCATACCCTCTGACCACTTTAATATCACTTTTATCGGTCGGCTCATAAACTTACAGGCCCGACAACCGGATATGTTATTTGACGCCGTCGGACAACTTATTCAAAACCACAAAATCAATGCCACCGACATACGTCTCAACTTTTATTGCGAGCCCGAATGGGCAAGTGCCCTTCGTAAGCAGGCAGCATTACACCATGCAGACAAAAACCTATATATTTATCCCTTCGTAGCACGAACCGATATTCAGCAAATAATGGCGGTATCGTCTGTATTATTGGCACTGGGAGCGCCGGCTTCGTACCAGCAACACGGCATTCTCGGCACGAAGGTTTTCGAAGCCATCGGTGCAGAAAAACCCTTCATGCTTATTCCCTCCGACGAAGATGCATTAGCTCAACTCATACATGAAACGGGTATCGGTATTGCTGCACGCGACACGGAAGACATCAAAGCCTTTATTGGCCAAGAGTACCAAGTGTGGCGCACGGATCACTATACTCACCGTTCAGTTTCAAACAAACAACTATATACCAGAGGATACCAAGCCTCACAATTTACAGACATCTTTAAATCGCTTATACAACATGCTTAATCAATCGTGCATTATTATCCTTCCGTGCTACAATGTGGGCGCATACTTGGCGGAGTGTCTATGCTCCATCAAGAACCAAACGTACACAAACTGGAAGGCTATTATCGTTAACGATGGCAGTACAGATGACACCGCACGTGTCGCGCAGGCTTTTGTAGATGCAGATTCACGTTTCACACTACTTTCCCATACTACCAACCAAGGACAAGCAGCTGCACGTAACACCGCGCTGGCGTTTATCTTCGACCAAACCGAGAACTACAAAACTTTCGTTTCTGAACCCGAGAATACATGGATATCCTTCTTGGATTCTGACGACTACTTAGACAAGGATTTTCTATCAGAAATGCTGACGATGCCTGCTTTAGTGAAAGGACATAACGCTTCCGACTACGATATTATCCAATCCGGATACCGACGTGTCTTGAACGATGGAACCGTCCTCGAAGCCAAACACCCGCACCATTTTTACCAGTTTGTCTCGCCATGCATGCGCTTGTATAAGAGCGACCTACTTTACGACCTACGATTCCCTGAAAGAATGATTTACGAAGATGTTATCTTCTCCTTGGATTTATGGTCCAAACACCCGAAGTATTGCATTATTCCCTATATCGGCTATAATTACCGCCGTAACCCCACCTCCACAACCTCAAAACCAAACATTCCGGCACAGCACACACTATACCCCTCTATATACATGACTACTGCGCCGCTATGGTTGAAACTATATACCATCATTCGCCTTAAATTCCACTTCTTCAAATGAATACACAAGCACTCATAGATTTGCTTCACCAAGAAGTTATCCCCGCTATCGGCTGCACAGAGCCCATGTGTGTCGCACTTTGCGTTGCTCGCGCAAAAGAACAACTAGGTGCCGAGCCCGACACTATTACCGTTCGTCTCAGTAAAAACATATACAAGAATGCTTTAGCGGTTGGAATACCTGGAACAGACATGACGGGCTTGCCTATTGCCATTGCACTTGGCGCCACTATCGGGAAAAGTGAACTTCAACTCGAAGTACTCCGTGATACAACCCCCGAAGCCGTTGCTTATGCAAAAAAATACCTGCAACGAGTTAAACTCGAAATCCTAATCGAACCGGATGCACCAGATTTACTCTATGTCCATGTGATTGTTAGCCTGAATAACGGCACCTATGCCGAATCAACTATCCAAGGTACGCACACTGGCACAACCGATGACGAAATCGCTAATCAACCGTCAATGACTAATTATCAAATCGGCAATCTAAAAGAAGTCTATGATTTCGCACTTTCCGTTCCTCTCCCCGATGTCCTCTTCCTTTTGGACGGTGCAAAAATGAACATGGCGGCGGCAGAGAAATCTTTTATGGGCAATTACGGACATGGACTGGGACGACTCTTGCACACAGTATCCAATCAACACCTTACCAATGCTCGCCCCTCACAGATGTCCAATATCTTCGGCGATACACTCTTCACACGAATCCTCTGCTATACCTGCGGCGCTTGCGATGCGCGTATGTCTGGAGCAATGGTACCAGTTATGTCCAACTCCGGCAGCGGAAACCAAGGAATCAGTTGCTCTATCCCTGTCTATCTCTATGCCCTCGAACATAACTGCGATGAAGAAATCACACTGCGGGCACTTACTCTCAGCAACCTAACCGTGATATATATGAAGCAATCCCTCGGACGGCTCTCTGCACTCTGTGGTTGCGTCGTCGCAGCAACCGGCTCTGCAGTAGGACTGACATACCTGATGGGAGGGCAATATGACGAAGTCACTTTTGCCATTAAGAACATGATTGCCAACCTTTCCGGCATGATTTGTGACGGAGCCAAACCTGCATGTGCACTCAAAGTTACCAGCGGCGTTGCTACAGCTGTCCTTTCGGCTTCACTGGCAATGAACCACTCCTTTGCCGAAGCATCCGAAGGAATTGTTGAGAATGACATTGACAAAACAATTCACAACCTCACACGCATCGGTCACGACGCTATGTGCCAAACTGACGATCTCATTCTCGACATCATGACACACAAATAGTAGGCAAGGCGATAAACAGAAACGAGAACGCGATTGCGTCCTCGTTGTGTCCCCCGAGGGACTCGAACCCTCGACCCACTGATTAAGAGTCAGTTGCTCTACCAACTGAGCTAGGGAGACTCCCTTTGATTGGTTTTTGCTTGTGATCCATGCAGGATTCAAACCTGCAACCCCCACATCCGTAGTGTGGTACTCTATTCAGTTGAGCTAATGGACCATTGCTTTTTCTTAACCCCGAAGGGTACGATTAACTTCGTTTTTCAAAAGCGGCTGCAAAAGTACTGCTTTTTTCCGATATACCAAAATATTTTTGCATTTTTTTCAAAAAAAAGCACTTTTGCTACATGAATTTGGCAGTTTTATACCACAAAAACTGCCAAATCCCGTCAAAATCCCGTCATTTTCTAACGAAACACCATTTTAATTCTCTGCCGGAGTATTATCGTCCTCCAACGTTTCGTCCTTCACATCCTCGTAGAAATGTGCACTGGCTGTGTACATATATGGGATTAACCACAATAGTCCGATACCACAGGACAAGATGCAAAGGAATCCCCAACCGATGAAAGAGAAATCCAACAAGAAAAGATTTGCCTTATATCCCCGCATCATTTGACGACTGAGTTTGAGTGCCTCCTTCGGGGTCAAATCAGGATAATCATGCAGCAGATAAGGCACCATACGATAAGCATAAGAAAAGATGATACCGCCAATACACAAGGTTGGAATACTGATGAGCACAATAATTATCGTCTCTAAAACTTGTGCCACCACAAAGCGCGACCAATTGCTCTTAAAGCTTTGGAACATCGAAGCAAGTGGTGTGTCCTCAAGATTGTTGCGCTTCATCATCAGCAAAACACAGAGCATTGCCATCTCCAACGGTCCCGTCACAAGAAGTGAGAAAACGGTGTTTACACCATCAGCAGGAAGCGACAAACGCTCCGGTATAGCATAACCCAAGGATCCTGCAAGCGCTATATAAACACTCAAACTCGTAAATAGAATAACCAACAACGTGATAATCAGCACCATCACAGCTGCTGAGTTCCAACGACCATCCAAGGTCTCACGTGCCGCAGCACGATACTCTGAAATAGCTTTCATATAAATTGTCTTTATTCGGCACGCTGACCGGTTACGGTGTAACGTATGCCATTATTAATTATATATAGGTGTCCGTCAATTATAACCTTATAGGCATTGAGCACTTCGCCTTCAATATTCTCAATACCATCATCATCCGAAGAAGAATATAGTTTCAGCCCTACCAGTATAGGGTCGTGGTCGGCATAACGGTACATCGTTGTATTGCCCGACTGGAACTTATACCCGTTTTTATACGTATCAGCATTCAAATGGTACGCACAAGCCTTGGTAACTTGCTTTGACATCGAATTATTGGCATAAGCATGGTCAAGATAACCGACACGTTCATTATACAAATAACTATAACCATCTGGCTCATATTTCATAAGCAAATCCACATACTTGTTATCGCGCACCAAAAGCAAGTTCGATTCTTCCTGCGAATACGCATTCAAATCACCAATAACCAGCACATCCGGATCATTTGACCTTGCTGTCTTTAGTTTGGCAATAAGGGTATTCATATTATCCTGCCGGTCCTCGTCCGTCTTGCTCAGTTTGGCATAGAAGTGATTCACGGACAAATTGAACCGCTCGTGTGTTTTCTTTTCCTCAAAACACTGGATTGCCTCGCGGTACTTCATCGCGGTATTGGAATACGGCTCCAAGTACTTCCCGTAGGTCTTCACTTTGTCCTTGCGGTAGATATAGCACACCATAATCGAATTATAGGTATTGTAATTGGCATCCACCCAAGCATATTGATCCTTGCCCGCCAATTCGTTCATCAGGTTCACCAGTTCCGTAACAGCCAGCGGACCTTCTTCCATCTCGCATATACCGTAGATGTCCGCATCAATATTATATAGTGCCTTCGAAATCTTTGTCTTCTGTGTCATTAACTCTTCTTCCGATTTCGCCGCAGCATAACTCAAATCGAGGGACACAAAGAAGTTCTCAATGTTAGCGCCGCAAACCACCAAAGTAGCCTTCCCCATGTCTGGACGCTCTGTCGGGAAACCGTTCGGTATAATCTCCGGAGAATTGACGACTTTCATATTATTTGCAGACGTGACCGTAGCTTGCAATCCACGAATAATAGTACCCGGCCTTTCTTCTCCGGTATAATTGAATGATATACCGCTCAAATAGCATTCTGCCCATGAGTTATGTGTTTCGGCCTCAGTATAGGCATCTGTACCCTCTTCACCATATTCCTCTGGATTGCGCAACCGCTTGTAAGCAACGGTACTGTACGTGTTCAACAGGTAGAAATCATTGGTAAACTCAACCGTCTTGCCAATCCACGAATCCCAGCCATCCGCAAAGTCCGTAGCAAAATCTACCTTTTGATACTTATCTTCTCCGCCGCCACCGCCACCACCGGGGTGCTTGTGACTGATATATTGCGGCGTTACAATCTCAGGCGTGGAACCGTATAACTGGTAGCAGCCATTGAGAGTAATAGTATCCCCGTTCTCCAAACCCAAATCCTTAGGAGTAGTTAAGAAACCTGTGGAACTGAGAATATTATACACATACGCCGTAATCGAATTGTCCTTTTTATCCGCGATAGTAAAATTGGCGGTTTCGCCGGTACCAATATCAGAAACGACCTCTTTGAGGATGTAGCGCTTGCCATCATCACGAGTAATAAGTTCGCTCAGACTGATTTCCACAGGCATCCAAGGCGATTTCGTATGTTCGATATACTGCGCTTCCTTGACTTGCACGGTAGTTTTGTACATCGACCAGTTGCCTTCCAGCGTCAACGTATCACCTTCTTCTATGTCCATCGACGAGAACTTGCCTTTATATCCATCGCCGTCGAGAAGATTATAGATATAAACAACGCCGGTTTTGTCTCGTAAGTAGAAGTTTCCATAGGTAGAATTGGAAATAATCTGCACTTCCCCCCTCAACCGATAGGTTGTTGCGCCGTCTGCATTCTCCAAAAACTGCTTGATGGAAATCTGCTCTGCTGCAAAAACAGAGAGCGTGCACACGGTACAAAGAAGAAAAAATAATCGTTTCATATGCGTTGTGTTTTATGGTTTTGTGCTACGGGAGCGGTAATCAGCCGCTCCCGTGCGTCTAAAAAATTGACAGATTCTTAGTCGTTGAACTTTGCGCAGATAAACTCGCGGTTCAGACGGGCAATATTTGCCAGACTGACACTCTTCGGGCACTCAGCAGCACATGCGCCGGTGTTTGTGCAGTTTCCGAATCCGAGTTCATCCATCTTCGCCAGCATGTTCTTCGCACGAGTCGCAGCCTCGACTTTACCCTGCGGCAACAAAGCCAATTGCGACACCTTCGCGGCCACGAACAACATAGCCGAACCGTTCTTACATGCCGCAGCGCAAGCGCCGCAACCGATACAGGATGCAGCATCCATCGCCTCGTCAGCAACCGGCTTCGGAATAGGTATAGCGTTAGCATCGGGCACACCGCCGGTATTCACGCTTACGAAACCGCCTGCCTGCATAATCTTGTCGTATGCCTGACGGTCAACCATCAGGTCTTTGATTACAGGGAATGCACGGCTGCGCCACGGCTCAACGGTGATGGTCTCGCCATCGTGGAACTTGCGCATGTGAAGCTGGCAGGTCGTAATCGCGCTGTCTGGTCCATGAGGATGACCGTTCACGTACATCGAGCACATTCCGCAAATACCCTCACGGCAATCGTGGTCGAAGGCAATCGGGTCTTTGTGTTCCGCAATAAGTTGCTCATTGAGTATATCCATCATCTCAAGGAACGATGCGCCTTGGAAGATATGATTGAGTTCATAGGTCTCAAAATGACCTTGTGCTTTAGGTCCCGCCTGTCTCCAAACGCGAACCTTGATATTAATATAACTATCCATAATTATGCTTTGTAGTTACGGGTTTTACGTTCGGTGAATTCGTAGTCAAGCGGCTCCTTGATAAGTTCCGGCTCCTTGTCCTCGCCCATATAGTGCCAGCACGCTACATAGCTGAACTTGTCGTCCTGACGGAGTGCCTCGCCTTCTTCGGTCTGATACTCCTCGCGGAAGTGTCCGCCGCAGCTCTCTTCGCGGTTCAGCGCGTCTATCGCCATCAGTTTGCCGATTTCGATAAAGTCTGCCAGACGCAGCGCTTTCTCCAGTTCATTGTTCAACGCGCCTGCCTCGCCCGGGATATAAACATTGCTCCAGAACTCCTTCTTGATTTCATCAATCTTCTTGATGGCGGTCTTCAAACTTTCAGCCGTACGTCCCATGCCGACGAAGTCCCACATGATAAGACCAAGCTCTTTGTGAATGCTATCCACAGAGCGTTTACCCTGAATCTTCATCAAACGGTCAATCTTCTCCTGTACACCCTTTTCAGCCGCAGCGAACTCCGGCAGGTCGGTGCTCATACGCGGAACGCCGATTTGGTCGCTCAGGTAGTTCTGAATGGTATAAGGCAGCACGAAGTATCCGTCTGCAAGACCTTGCATTAATGCCGAAGCACCCAAACGGTTTGCACCGTGGTCGGAGAAGTTCGCCTCACCGATACAGAACAGACCTTTCACGCTGGTTTGCAACTCGTAGTCAACCCAGATACCACCCATCGTATAGTGGATAGCCGGGAAGATCATCATCGGATTCTCATACGGGTTCTCGTCAACAATCTTCTCGTACATCTGGAACAAGTTTCCGTATTTCTGTGCAACCACATCCTTGCCGAGACGCTGGATAGCGTCCGAGAAATCCAAGAATACAGCCAGACCCGTATTGTTCACACCGTAGCCCTTGTCGCAACGCTCTTTCGCAGCACGTGAAGCCACGTCACGAGGAACCAAGTTTCCGAATGCCGGATAACGACGCTCCAAGTAGTAATCGCGGTCTTCTTCAGGAATATCACGTCCCTTGATTTCGCCAGCTTGCAGTTTCTTCGCGTCCTCAAGTTTCTTCGGCACCCAGATACGGCCGTCGTTACGCAGACTCTCCGACATCAGCGTCAGCTTACTCTGGAAATCGCCGTGTTTCGGAATACAGGTCGGGTGAATCTGTGCGTAGCACGGATTAGCAAAGTATGCGCCGTGACGGTACATCTGCATCGCAGCCGAACCGTTACTTGCCATAGCGTTCGTACTCAGGAAGAACGTGTTGCCGTAACCGCCGGAAGCGATAACAACCGCGTGTCCGAAGAAGCGCTCGATACGACCGGTAACGAGGTTGCGTGCGATAATACCGCGTGCACGCTCTTCGCCGTTCGCATCCTTAATCATAACGATATCCAACATCTCGTGACGGTTGTACATCTTCACCTTGCCCTTACCGATTTGGCGGCTCAGTGCGCTGTACGCACCCAACAGCAACTGTTGTCCGGTCTGACCTTTCGCGTAGAACGTACGGCTTACCTGTGCGCCGCCGAACGAACGGTTGTCGAGCAATCCGCCGTATTCGCGGGCAAACGGAACACCTTGTGCCACACACTGGTCAATAATATTGTTACTTACCTCTGCCAGACGATATACGTTCGCCTCGCGGGCACGGTAGTCACCGCCTTTGATGGTGTCGTAGTACAGACGATAGATGCTGTCGCCGTCGTTCTGGTAGTTCTTGGCTGCATTGATACCGCCTTGCGCTGCAATCGAGTGTGCACGGCGCGGACTGTCCTGGATGCAGAAATTCAGCACGTTGAATCCCAGTTCTGCCAACGTGGCGGCTGCGGATGCACCTGCCAGACCGGTTCCTACAACAATCACGTCCAGACGGCGTTTGTTTGCGGGGTTAACCAGTTTCTGGTGGTCTTTGTAGTTTGTCCATTTCTCGGCCAAAGGACCGGCGGGTATCTTCGCCATTTCTGGCGTAATTATCTTGGCTGCTTTAGCAGATGGCTTAACCATCTCCTCGGCAGCGGCAACTGCGGCTTTACCAGCTTTCTTTGCTGCTTCTGCGGCGGCAGCTACTGCTTCTTTCACTTCGGGACGAACGGCGGCTTTCTCAGCGCGGGCAGCCAACTCTTCAACGGCCTCTGCCGCTTTTTCTGCCACCTTCTCAACTGCCTTGCCGGCGAGTTCCTGGGCCTTCTCTGCGGCTTTCTCTACCGCTTTCTTGATATCTTCTTTTGCCATAATCTTCTAATTTTCAAATTTTCAAATCTTAAAATTTTCAAATCTCCGAATTATCCTGCCATCATCATTCCGATATTCACTCCAAGGAAGTAAAGTACCACAATCATGAACAGTCCAACCGCGAGGGTGGCGAAGATAGTACCGATTACACGGATGCGTTTAAGCCAAAGCAGATTACTCCAACCCATGGTCTGCAAAGCCGACCAGATACCGTGATTCAGGTGGAACCAAAGAGCTACAAGCCATACAACGTACAGTAGGCAGTAAACAATACCGCACCAGCCGTCCGTGAACAGACCTTTGACAATGGAGGAACCGTCTTGCGGGTCAAACATCGAGGTCTCAATGCCAGTCAGCTCTGCCCATTGCATCTTGTACCAGAAGTTGTACAGGTGCAGGCAAAGGAAACCAATTACGATAATACCGAGAACCAACATGTTCTTGGACTCCCAGTCAACGCCTTCCTGCCGTGCTTCAATGGCGTAACGGTCATTGCCGCGAGCCGCACGGTTCTGGATGGTAAGGTAAATCGCATAGCAGAAATGCACAACAACGCCAAGAGCCAATACCAAGGTACCGATAATCGCGTACCAGTTTGCACCCAACATCGCGCAAATCCAGTTGTAAGCATGCGTTCCAAAGATGTCATCGATGACCAAACACAGGTTCATCGAACCGTGGAACAGCAGGAAAAGAACTAAAAACAGGCCGGTAATGCTCATCACGAACTTACGACCGATTGATGAATCTTTTAACCACATAATTTGATTTTTATTGTTATTTTGTTTGTTTATCGTCTAAACTGTTGTTTATAGTCTAAAACACCGTTTTCCCAATTTCGCCGCAAAGGTACTTCTTTTTTTGCATATATGCAAATATTTTGAATAAAAAATTCAATGTAAACAAAAAATTAGACTTTTTCTTTATTCAATACAATTTGTAAGCGTACTGCCAATATTAAGTGATTATTAGGTTTTTATTAGGTGATTATTAGGTTATTATTAGGTTATTTGCCCGATTGAAGTATGACAGAACCGTATCTGAAATATATCAAACCTACACATAAAAAGCAACTCAAACTGAACAAAACAAGTTTTTTTTACAAAAAAATGCAGAAATATTTGTGTATATGAAATATTTGCACTACCTTTGCGCGCTTTTTCGTGTTTAGGCTTGAAAAAGACGCCCGCCGGCAGCGTATGAGACTTGGTCAACAGCGTAGAAGCCCGACGATAAGCCGCCTACACGATGTAATTATTAAATAAAAATAAAAAATGTACGCAATCGTAGAGATGCAAGGTCAGCAATTCAAAGTGGAAGCTGGCAAGAAACTGTTCATCAACCGCATGGAAGCCGAGAAGGGCGCAACGGTTGAATTCGAAAAAGTGCTGCTCGTGGACAACGACGGCAAGATTAAAGTAGGTGCTCCGACCGTAAAGGGAGCAAAAGTGGTTTGCGAAGTTCTTGATAACGAATGCCGCGGAGAGAAAATCCTCGTGTTCCACAAGAAACGTCGTAAAGGTTACAAGAAATTGACGGGTCATCGTCAGGATTTGACGAACGTTATCGTAAAAGAAATTGTTGTTGCTTAAAAAGGAAAGGATTAAATTATGGCACATAAGAAAGGTGTCGGTAGTTCAAAGAACGGCCGTGAATCAGAAAGCAAACGTTTAGGCGTTAAAATTTGGGGTGGTCAATTTGCTAAAGCAGGTAACATCATCGTTCGTCAACGTGGTACTCAACACAACCCGGGTCAGAACATGGGTATGGGAAGCGACCATACTTTGTATGCTCTCACCGATGGTATCGTGACCTTCACACGCAAACGTAATAACAAATCGTACGTATCGATTGCTCCCGTAGCTCAATAAGCAATCAGCGGCGACCTGTCGCCAAACAACAACAAGAGTGGCGGCGTCATGCTGCCACTCTTTATTTATGAATCAAGACTATGTTGACATTAAAACAAATATACGAGAACAAGGAAGGCATCATCGCAGGACTGGAGAAGAAACACTTTGCCGGTGCGCGTGAAGCCATCGAAGGCGTTATCGCCATTGACCAGGAACGCAAAGCCGCTCAACAGAAGAAAGATGCGGCAAGTGCCGAAATGAACCAAATCTCCAAGAGCATCGGCATGCTGATGGGACAAGGCAAACGTGAAGAAGCCGAAGCCGCCAAAGCCAAAACCGGTGAGTTAAAAGAGAACATCAAAGCCCTTGAGGCAGAAATGGATGAGGCGGAAAAGAAACAGACACAGGCACTCCTGCAGATTCCGAATGTACCCTACTCCATCGTTCCCGAAGGCAAAGGCGCAGAAGACAACGTAGCTGTTAAGGTTGGCGGTTGGAACTTCGGCGCCCCCCTGAAGAAACTCGCAGAAGGCAATCGCTCCTTCGACGCGGACGGAAACGGCATTGCGTTGCGCGACTGGCCTGCTTCCGAAGACCCGCAACCTGAATTTGCGAAACTCCCCCACTGGGAACTGGCGAAGAAGTATAATCTCATCGACTTTGACCTCGGCGTTAAGATTTCAGGCGCTGGATTCCCTGTCTATATCGGACAAGGCGCACGCTTGCAACGCGCGTTGATAAACTTCTTCCTCGCCGAAGCCAACAAAGCCGGTTACACGGAGATTATGCCGCCGACGGTGGTTAATGCTGCTTCCGGTTACGGAACAGGACAATTGCCCGATAAAGAAGGACAAATGTACCATTGCGAAGTGGACGACCTATATCTTATCCCGACCGCAGAAGTTCCTGTAACGAACCTCTATCGCGATGAGATTATCGACGAGGCGAACCTGCCTATTAAGAACTGCGCTTATACAGAGTGCTTCCGTCGCGAGGCAGGCAGTTACGGCAAGGACGTGCGCGGACTGAACCGCCTGCATGAGTTCTCGAAGATTGAGATTGTACGAATTGATACACCCGACCACTCCGACGCTTCACACCGCGAAATGCTCGCACACGTAGAAGGACTGCTCCAAAAACTCGAACTGCCCTACCGCATTTTGCGTCTCTGTGGCGGTGACATGAGCTTTACAGCTGCCCTTTGCTACGACTTCGAAGTATATTCGGAGGCGCAACACCGTTGGCTGGAGGTTTCAAGTACCTCTAATTTCGACACGTATCAGGCAAACCGTCTCAAATGCCGCTACCGCAAGGCAGAGGACAAGAAAGTCTATATCGCCCACACACTGAACGGCAGTGCTTTAGCCTTACCGCGTATCGTTGCCGCCTTGTTGGAGAACAACCAATGCGAAGATGGTATCCGCATTCCGAAGGCTTTACAGCCGTTCTTCGGCGACGACATGATTCGGTAAAATCATTCGCTATAGTATATTAATTAACGGCAACGCTCATTGAGGCGCTGCCGTTATATTTTGCGGTTTGAAAAATTAATGTTGCGCTATTCGTGCATTTTTTTTCAGGACATAGGCGCGAAGCCACTTGTCAATATCGTCGATGTTGCGGTCAATGTGTTTCTTGACTATTTGTCGTCGATGATAGACAGTATGTTTCTGGACGTTCAATAGAATACCCATATCGCTGTCGGATGCTCCGATGATGGACAAGATGGCAAACTGCATATCTGATTCAGTCAAAGCCGGATAGTCTTTGCGCAAGCGACTGATAGCACCGTCCAAAGCGGCATCCACAGAAGCAATCAGTTCGTCAATGCTCTCCTTGCTCAATGTCAACTGTTCGTTGCGGTAGGTCTGCAGCCATTTGGGGAACTCGGGTTCGTCACCACGCAAGCGTTGTAACTCCATCTCACGCGTCAAGTTCACTTTCTGTTTGAGCCGTTCCAATGCCAGTTGGAGCTGCTGCGCGTATTTGTCTTGCAGTGCTTGCAAGGCGGCAGCTTGCTCACGTCGTCTGTGCTGCCAATAGCGCCAAAACACTATCAACAACGATACCACCAATATCAGCAAAAGCACCAAGATAGAGGAAAGCGTTGCTTGCCACCTCTTTTCCCGCTGTGCTTCCTGTGCCAGTTGTTGCTCGCGCGCGACATCATAATGTAACGCAAGCGCGTACGTGCGTGCGCCCGCGTCGCGTTGCAGTTCTTCTATCTTACGGTCGTATAAGTCCAGTAGCACCTCGTAGGCTTTGTTCGACTTACCTTGCTGCCGTAACACCTTGCTTTGCAGATAGGCATAGCTCTGTTCGAACCAGTAGGCATAAGAGGAATCTTTAGGCTGGAGCCGTTCCAGATAATAAGCCGCGGAGTCGGTGGCATGTTGCGCCAACAGTAGTTCTACTATCTCCGAATAACGTGCGGGTGATCCGAACTCATCGGCTAAACGGCGGCACACTGCCAGGCGTTGCGGCACACTGTCAGGATAACATAACTGATAGCGATAGGCATCTATATCCAATTCCAACAACTCATTGTTAATGGCTTGGGCATTGCGTTTTGCTTGTGCAAAATACCATAGGACACTATCTCGTGGTGCGTCTGTCAACGCCATGGTACGTGCAATATCGCGGTAGGCGCATGTGAGGTATGTCTGGTTGTCGCTCTGCTTCAATAGGGGAATAGCCTTATAGTAATAATCCTTTGCTATTTCATAGAGCATTTCGCTTTCGGACGTGTTGCCCAGATGATACCATGTCAGTCCTAATAACTTAGTGCTCCGCGCTGCATCATCGGCATTTTTCGATTTCCGGCTTTCAACAAAACATTCCTCCGCTTGCTTGAGGTAATTAGTCGATTCTTCGTAGTTGCTTTGGTGGTTAGAAGAGGTTCCCATGCGATACAATTCTTCCCCCTTTTGGAGCAATTTTGCGTGCTCGGAAGACGAATTTTGACACCCTTGCCACAAAAAAATCAAGCAAAAAATGCCCCATCCAAGACCTCGTACAACTTTATTTTTCGTCATAATTTATAATCTATTGATTTTAAGCGTGTTACAAAATACTCAAAACAGGGGTCGTACAACTGCTAAATTTGCACATGTCAGAAAAAAGCAGTACCTTTGCACTCGAATTCGAAACATGTTTTGATGTGCAAAATTACAACAAATTTTTAACATCTGCAAATTATGAAAAAGAAAAATTGTTTTTGTCTGCTTTTTGTAGCCTTTTTACTATTAAAAGGAACATGCATGTACGCGACGGTGTATAGCGGCGTATGCGGTAATGAGTTATCATGGAGGCTTGACACCAATGACAGCATCGTTGTTATCACCGGACGTGGAGAAATGTCCAACTTCCAGTTCGATGAAGACAAAAGGCCTTACGTCAAGAGTGTTGTGTTCCCGAAAGGTATAACTCGCATATCTCCCCGTTCGTTCGAGTATTGCTACAATTTACAATCAGTTACCTTGCCTGATAGCGTAATGTCAATAGGCTTCTATGCGTTCAGGAAATGTACCGGTTTGAAGGAATTCCATATGGGGAAAAATGTCCGAACTATTGAACTGAATGCATTTCGTGACTGCACTTCACTGCAACGTCTGGTCTTATCGGACAGCCTTGAGACGATAGGCGTTCATGCCTTTGACGGTTGTAGTGCGATTACTGATACCGTTGTTTTCCCTGAATCTCTTGTTTCTCTTGGAGATAATGCCTTCGCCGGAGAGAGTGGACCAAATGCCGTAGCCGTGTGGAAAGCAAGGCATTGTATTAGCGGGGCTAAGCCAATGAGTCATTTCACAAAGGTCATATTCGGTGTGAATGTGGAATATATAGGTTCCCATTTGTTCTGTAGCGCACCGTTGGATACAGTTGTATTGCCAAATGGCGTGGATACAATCGAACATCGTGCATTTTACGGATGTAGCCTGAGATACATTGAGTTGCCGCAGTCACTCAAATATATCGGACCGTCTGCATTTGACGGAGCTACATCATTGACTTCTCTGACTGTTCCAGAGAATATGTCAAATATCCCAAATGCTTTGTGCTACGGCTGTAGTTCACTCAAATCTGTCACTTTGCCGGAAGGAATAAAGGCTATTGAAAATTATGCATTCGCTAATTGTAAATCGTTATCAAACATCAATATACCGCAAAGTGTGCAGTCTATCGGGGGTAATGCATTCTCAGATTGTAGTTCTCTGACTTCTGTCTCTATTCCTGAAGGTATAACCGGTATATCCGGCTTTGCGTTCAGCCTGTGCTCATCTCTGAAAGAGGTGCATTTCCCGAAATCGTTGACCAGCATAGAAGAAAGAGCTTTTCAGGGTTGTGCGATGGATTCCCTTGATTTTCCCGCATCGCTGGTATCAATCGGTGAAGATGCTTTTTCGCGTTTGCTAAACCTCAAGGAATTGTTCATTCCTGACGAAGTTCGTCAGATCAAGAGTGGAGCATTCGAAGGGTGTACGGCTTTGCAGAAAGTGCAGTTCGGAAGAAAAGTTTCCATGATTGATACTGATGCATTCAAAGGAGATAACCGCCTGACTGAAATTACCTGCAATGCCGTTGTCCCCCCGTTGGCGCAGAGCAGTACATTCAGCGGAGTACCCGACACGGCGACATTGATTGTTCCCTCACAAAGCATTGAGGAGTACGCTGCTGACGAGGTTTGGGGACGTTTCCGCATTCAGCAGAATCAAGGACTTGATCATGTTACAACCGAGACGACAGAAACAGCAGTTAACTTTACGTGGCCGGCCGTGGAAGGTGCCAGTTACTACACGCTCATCATCTGGGCGAATGAAGAGCGTACGGAGAAGATTTGTACGCTGACGTTCAACTCCATGGGACAGCTCGTTGAGATCGACTTCTCCAAGCACTCACCTGCTCGTCGTGCGAAGAATACCACCGGTACCTTCTCGTTCCGTTACAACGGTTTGAGTGAGGGCACCGACTATTGGTTCACGATGACAGCCTCCGATGAAAACGACACCGAACTCTATTCCGCATCCGGTTCATTCAAAACACTTGGTGAAACCGGGACTACAACGTATTTAGACCAAATCCCGAGTGACCAAGTACAATGCACAAAGGCGCTGCGCGACGGACAACTGGTGATCATCCGTGACGGAGCAATGTACAATGCCGAAGGAAAACGCATTCAATAAGTCAAACGCTTAAACAAGATAGTTATGAAAAGAAATCTTTTGCATCTGCTTATAATAGCAGTTCTGATTATTCAAGGAACATGCATGTACGCGACGGTGTATAACGGCGTATGCGGAGAGAATGTACAATGGGAGTATAATGACTCCACGTGTGTGTTACGTATCACAGGCGAAGGTCGCTTGACCAATTCCTCCTTCAGTACATACGCTTCTACCATAAAACGCGTAGAGATAGGAGAAGGAGTAAAAAGCATTCATGCGTACGCGTTTGCTTGGAATTATTCCAAATTGGATACGGTCATCTGCGCTGCTGTTGACACGATTTATGAACACGCATTTAACGGATGTACAGCACTTAAATACTGCGATTTTGGTAAAAGCGTGAAAGTCATACAACGAGGTGCACTCTTTTCCTGTCCTGTACTAACAACGATCAAATGGTCGGATTGTCTGGAAGCAATAGAAGGTGAGATTTTGGCAAGTTACGATAATAATAGCACTACCCCGAAAAAGATCCAGTTGAACGACACAATCTTTTTCCCTGCAACGTTCAAGTCGAACAAAGAGATTATGTTTGGCAATGCTCCGAACGTGCCTGCCGTAGTATGGAACGCCAAGCACCCGCAAGATCCCACAACCACGTGGAATACGCCGCTTAATATCGGTACCGGATACGGGTGGTCGTTCAAAAAAATCCTCTTTGGAGACTCAGTAGAGTATATCCCGAATTACTTATGTAATGAGTACCTTGGAGATAGTGTAGTGCTACCGGAAGGACTCAAAGAAATAGGTAAGTATGCTTTTCAGAATTGCAAGAAAATGACCTATTTGTCCTTGCCTTCTACGCTTACCAAAATAGGTGTAAGTGCGTTTGAAGGATGTAAACTGCTGCCACATGTCGATTTGCCGGAAAACCTCAACGAGATAGGAGCCAACTTGTTCTATAACTGTAGTGTTTTAGCCGACGTACAAATACCCGAAAATGTAACCAGCATCGGCGAGAATGCGTTCAGTAATATAGTAGGTCAAGATTCACTTAATATCCCTGACAAAGTAGTAGCTATCGGCGGTAATGCCTTTGAGAACTGGTCATTATTGGAACATGTCTCCATTGGTAAAAACGTCGTTCTCATCGGCGACAATGCCTTCAAAGGAGATAGCGCCATTAAGAAAATAACTATTTGGGCTGCCGTACCTCCGATGGTTTCGGAAGGAACACTCGCCGACATCCCGGATAGCGCTTGGCTTTCTGTACTTCCGGATAGCCGTAAACTATACCGTGAACATGCGTATTGGGGACGTTTCCGCATGGCGGATGTACCGGATTCGGCGATGATCCAACGTACCGTGACTGTGGATGCTGCAGAGACGACAGCAGATTTCACATGGCCTACCGACTCTGCCGCACATTCCTACCAGATAGATATATACAAAGACGGCGCGGTGTTCTGCAAGCTGACGTTAGGCAACAGAGGACAGCTGTTAGGAATCTCCTTCTCCGCGCCGGGCAGAAGAGCACCGATGAACAGTGCCGATGATAGTCAGCCATATACCTTGAGTTTTATGGTGACAGGTCTGGATGCGGCTTCGCGGTATAACTACGTGCTGTCTGTGCTTGACGCGAACGGTACGCCGTTGCACGTCTATATCGGCGATTTTGCGACGACTGGTTTCACAGGTGAACTGCAAGGAGAGGGCCTTGAAGTTATTCCTACACCGCCAATTATTCCGTCAAACCCCGAAGCACAAATTTTCACAAGCAACGGAGAGACAGAAAATGACAAATGCTCGAATGGTGTAGTTCTAATGAACGGTCAACTATTCATCCACCGCGACGGAAAGACGTACACCGTCACCGGTCAAGTTGTCCAATTTTAAGCGTTAATTGCGATTAGGGTTGTGAATTTTCGCAAGAGCAATCACTTCCTCAGCAATACGTCGGGCTGAATCGGGCTGCGCAAGAGTGAGAATATTCTTGCGCAGTTCCTTTAGTTTATTATCATCTTTGATTAGCGCAAGAGCCGTATCAACGAGCTTATCTGCGGCTTCCGCGTCACGGACTAATACAGCAGCGTCCTTGTTCACCAATGCCATAGCGTTATGGGTCTGGTGGTCTTCCGCCACATTCGGAGACGGCACCAGAATACAGGGTTTTCCAAGCAGACAGAGTTCGGAAATAGAACTGGCTCCGGCACGGGAAATCACCAAATCAGCCGTGGCATAGCGGTCAGGCATATCTGCTAGGAATGGCAGGATTTCAAGATTCCCCGATTCCCTTATTCCGTTATCACGAGATTCCGAAAGAGACTTATATTGGTCATAATACACCTTACCAGTCTGCCAAACAACATTTATATCCGCCGCCAATAACTTATCAAGTCCGGCTGCAATCGCCTCGTTGATAGTTCTCGCACCAAGAGACCCTCCTATTATAAGCAGATTCTTCTTGCCCTTCGATTCTTGTCTGATTCCATCAAGCAAGTTCTGCCGCACAGGATTGCCGGTTAAGATAATCTTATCCTTCGGGAAGAACCGCTCCATATTCTCATAAGCCACACAAATCTTCTTGGCATCATCCTTTAGCAGTTTGTTCGTCACACCCGCAAAACCGTTCTGCTCCTGCAATAAAATTGGCACACCCATCTTCGCTGCCACTTTCATCGCCGCTCCTGATGCATAACCACCTACCCCTACACCAACATCTGGGCGGAAGTCCTTGACAATCTTCTTCGCCATCCGCATCGAACGCAACAAATCCACAATCACAGACACATTCTTCCACGGACGCTTGCGGTCAAAGCCTCGTACCGGCAAGCCGATAATCTTATATCCAGCCTGCGGGACACGTTCCATTTCCATACGTCCGAGTGCGCCGACAAAAAGGATTTCCGCTTTCGGGTCTAATTCACGCAACGCATTTGCAATACTGACTGCGGGGAAGATGTGACCACCGGTTCCGCCGCCACTGATTAAGTATTTCATGATTCAAGAGTTATTTCTGGTACATCGTTAATGGACTCTATTGTTGTTATGTCCTGACGTTCCTTAAGTTCTTTCTGCTCACGACTGACTGCCATGATAATTCCGAAGTAGATACTCGTTATTACAGCACTTGTACCACCACGTGAGATAAGCGGCAAGGGTTGCCCTGTAACAGGTCCCAAGCCAACTGCCACCATCATAGAAACAAGTGCCTGACACGTAAGCATCAATGCCAAGCCCATCACCATCAACATGGCTGCATAGTCACCAAAACGACTGCTGGTCAAACAAGCTCGGAAAAGAATGGCTATGTATATAAATATAAGGAATATCGCACCCACCATGCCTGACTCCTCTACTATAATAGCAAAGATATAATCTGCAAATGCCTGCGGCAGGAAGTCGCGCTCTTGACTATTGCCGGGCAAAACCCCAACAGGCGATTTTCCACCACGTGCTACAGCAACCTTGGCTATCGAACGCTGGTAGTTGTCATCCGTCAATTTGAATTCGGCGGCATCCTGTTTGTGCTCCGTAAAGATATCATCGATACGCCCCACCCACGTCACAGCTCGAGCAAAAGGTCCACCCATTTTCTTGTGCTGCCGCACAAAACCAAACTCTACAATCAAATATCCGGCAACCAACAACGCCGCAGCAATACCAACCGTTGCCAATATATACTTCCATGGCAAACGCGCAAGGAACCACATTATCAACACGATTCCCCCTAATAAGACTGCCGTCGATAGGTTTCCTGTCATAATCGGCAACGCCGTTGCTGCAGTCAACCCCAGCGTCCAAAAGAAGTATTTCTTCTTATCTTCCTCAGTCTTGATTCGCGCCAGTAAATCTGCCACAACTATAATCAGACTGAGCTTCGCCAATTCTGATGGCTGAAATGTAAAACCGCCTATTTTAATCCAACGGCTGGCACCATTAATCGTAGCCACCATCGAACTATGCGGGAAGAGCATAATAAAGAACAAACACAATAGCGAAAAACCGAAAAGCAGATACCCTCCGGCACGAATATACACACTTGGTACAAACTGAATAAAGAACGCTATCACAATACCCAATAACAAAAATATCATCTGCGACAAAACCGGACCGAGCACCGAATGACGCTCATAAACCAACGTGCTTCCGGCGGAAAACAAGGCAATTATAGCCACAATCACCAGCGCCCCGAAAAGTACCCAGTAGGTTTTATCCACATATTGCAAATTAAAGCGTTTCATCATAGTCTGCGTACTGCATTCATAAACTGCTCTCCGCGGTCTTCGTAACTCTTAAACAAATCAAAACTGGCGCAACAAGGCGAAAGCAGCACCGTATCTCCTTCATTTGCCGCATTGTAGGCACCTTGCACCGCATCTTGCAGGTTATCAGTATCAATAATATTCAAGCCAAACCCGCCAAAATGCTCACGCAGTTTCTCGTTATGCAAGCCCATAAAAACAAGCGTATGGCATTTTTGTCTAATTAATTCATCTATCTCAGAATAGTCATTCCCCTTATCCTTGCCACCGAGTATAAGCACTGTCGGCGTAGTCATTGCTTCCAGCGCATACCAGCAGGAATTGACATTGGTTGCTTTGCTATCGTTGATAAACCGCACACCTCGTACCGTTGTCACATATTGTAAACGATGTGCCACTCCTTCAAATTGCATGAGAGCCTCCCGGATAACTGCATTCTTTATATGCAACACCTGCGCCGCAATTGAAGCAGCCATCGAATTCAACTGATTATGCTTGCCTTGCAGCGAAAGTTCCGAATAGGGCATCTCCAACGGCTCACCCGCTTCCACCACTAAATCGTTGCCTCGAATATAAGCAGCATTTCCGGTCTTTCCGAACGGATAAAGTGTTGCACCAAGAGACATCTTTTTTATTTCACGGTCAATAACCGGATCTTCCGACCAATAGATAAACGCATCGTCCTTTGTTTGGTTCTGTGTGATGCGGAACTTGGCATTCACATAGTTCTGGAACTCGAAGTTATATCTGTCCAAATGGTCTGGTGTGATATTGAGCAGAATCGCAACATTGGCACGGAAATCGTACATGTTATCTAATTGGAAAGAAGATAGTTCGATTACATAGTAATCGTGATTCTCATGCGCCACCTGCAAAGCCAATGACGCACCGATATTTCCTGCCAAACCGACATTTAATCCTGCACGGCGAAGAATCTCATAAATCAACGATGTGGTAGTTGTTTTGCCATTAGAACCCGTAATACAAATCATCTTGGCATTGGTGTATCGCGCCGCAAACTCAATCTCAGAGATTATGGGTGTACCCTGTGCCTGTAATTTCATTATCAGCGGTGCTGTCAAAGGGATTCCGGGAGACTTGATCACCTCATCAGCATCCAAAATGCGGGCTTCTGTATGCTGACCGTCTTCCCACGCAATGCCGTTTTGTTCCAGCAATGCACGATAAGGTGCTTTGATTTCACCCATATCCGAAACGAACACCTCAAAGCCTTTTTCTTTGGCGAGAATAGCAGCACCTGTACCGCTCTCGCCAGCACCCAATACAACAATCTTACTCATCGTATCTTCAATGTTAGAATTGTAAATGCTGCCAATAGAAGCGTCACAAGACAAAAGCGCAGAACAATCTTAGTCTCATGATGCAAATCTTTACTTCCCTTGAAACGGATAATACAAGTCGGGTCATTCTTCAACACTTGCTCTACCGATGTGCGGAAATGGTCGTGTAAGGGCGTCCGTTTCCATATACGCACATGCTTGCCACGACCTTTAAAGAACTTATATACTTGCGTTTGCAGAATCACCGACACGCTTTCCATTAAAAATACACCGCATAGAATCGGAATAAGTAACTCTTTGTGTATTATAATCGCACTAACGGCAATAATTCCACCTATAGTCAAACTGCCTGTATCGCCCATAAATATTTGTGCAGGAAATCCGTTCCACCAAAGAAAACCTACCAATGCCCCGACAAACGAAGCAAGGAATACTACCAGTTCTTCACTTCCCGGAATGTACATTACATCGAAATAATCCGCCCACACTGTTGAACCGCTGACATACGCCAGCACAATCAACGCAACACCGATTATCGCCGAGTTACCGGCACACATCCCGTCCATACCATCGTTCAAATTGGCGCCATTGCTCACTGCTGCCACCACAAAAATAGTCAGCAACACAAAGAATATCCACCCGGCGCGATACATATTCTCTTCGCCCAAAAAGGCAAACAAATCCGCATAGTTGCAGTTGTGATTTTTGAAAAACGGAATAGTAGTGCGAGTTGATTTCACCTCAGGTGATTTATCTACCACCTCAATATTATTCTCAATACGCGTACTGACATTTTCGTTCATCACACACAGCGGACTATAACGCAAGGTCAGTCCGATTAGCAAACCGAGCGCCACTTGTCCGGCTATCTTAATCCAGCCGTTTAGTCCTTCTTTATTTTTGCGGAAAGTCTTGATATAATCGTCTGCAAAGCCTAATGTGCCAAGAATAATAGTTGTTGCCAACATAAGTAGCATATACACATTGCCCAGGTTGCCCATAAGCAAGCTTGCCACTAAAACGGCAACGATAATCACAATACCGCCCATCGTCGGCACACCTTTTTTGGCCACATTGAACGGGTCGAGTTTTTCGTCCCGTTGCGTCTCGGAAATATTACGACGTCGGAGTATAGTAATGAAGTTCTTTCCAAAGAACACACTGACTAAAAGGGCTATCACTCCGGCAATAATCGCACGGAACGAGATATAGGTCATCAATCGCGCTCCGGGGAAATCATTTAATTGTTCAAACAGATAGTATAACATAATCTTCAAATCTTCAAATCATTCTTCTCACAACTTCGTGGTCATCAAAGTGGTGCTTTACGCCTTTGATAATCTGATAATCCTCATGACCTTTGCCGGCAATCAAAATCACATCTTCGCTTTGAGCAATGGTGCAAGCCGTCTTAATGGCAGATTCGCGGTCCTCAATAATAAGCGTTGAGCGCAGTTCCTCTTCCGTCAGTCCGGCGGCCATATCTTTTAGAATATCCTCCGGCTCTTCATCACGCGGATTGTCACTCGTCAAAATCAATTGGTCACTACCCCGTTTGGCTATTTGTGCCATCATCGGTCGCTTACCTTTGTCTCGGTTTCCGCCGCAGCCAACAACTGTAATCAGTTTGCCTTTGTGCTGCAGAATCTCATTAATCGTCCCTATCACATTTTCTACTGCATCCGGAGTGTGTGCATAATCAACTATTGCCGTCCAACCTTTAGAAGAACGTATCGTCTCAAAACGTCCGTTCACCGGCTTAAGTGTACTTAACACACGCAGAATCTCCGTTTTTTCAAACCCGAGATTCAATGCTGCACCATAGATACACAATAGATTACTAACATTAAACCGCCCGACTAACGGCACAAACACTTCCTGTCCGTCCATTAAAAGCAACATCCCGTCAAATCCTTCTTCCAAAATCTGAGCGCGGTAGTCTGCCATTGCACGTACCGAATAAGAATAGACCGACGCCTTCGTATTTTGCGTCATTACGAGCCCGTTCTTGTCATCCTTATTCGTTACGGCAAATGCATCGCGTTTAAGCCCGTCAAAGAGACGTTTTTTCGTATCGCGATAATTGTCAAATGTCTTGTGATAGTCTATATGATCACGCGTTAGATTCGTAAACAGCGCCCCGTCAAAATCCAGTCCCGCAATGCGTTCTTGTGCAATCGCATGAGACGAAACCTCCATAAAAGCGTATTCACAACCGGCGTCAACCATCCTTGCCAGCAAACCGTTCAATTCTATCGCATCTGGCGTCGTATGCGTGGCTGGAACGGCTTCTTCATCTACATAATTTACCACAGTCGAAAGCAGTCCAGCCTTATGTCCCATCGCGCGCGTGAGTTTATATAATAAGGTGGCAATGGTCGTTTTGCCGTTTGTGCCGGTTACGCCTACCAGTTTCATCTTCTTGCTCGGTTCCCCGAACCACTTGCTTGCCATTAGTCCTAACGCCTTGTCTGTATTCTCCACTAACACATAGCAAACGCCTTTTGATTCCGACGGCACACACTCCTCATTCGACACTACTACTGCCGCTGCGCCTTTGGCGACACAACCATCAATGAATTGATGTCCATCTACTGCTGTGCCCACCTGCGCAACAAACATATTTCCTGCCTCAACCTTACGCGAATCAAACTGGATGCCGGTAATCTCGACATTTACATCTCCCACCACTTTCAGCGGTTCAATGACTTGTAATAATTCTTTGAGTATCATAGTTCTATCTTTGTGTCAAATACAATTCTCCTTCATCAATCGCATAGCAATCGCTATAAGCAATCGTCTTTTCTGCGATTGTCCGCACCACATTGCCGCAATCGTAACCGGCGTCGTACAACGGATAATTTTTCGGATTTTCAATCATACAGATACAGGTGTATTGCGGTGCTTCTTCCGGAAAATACCCTACAAACGTCATACGGTGATTGCGCCCTGAATAGCCTCGATGCGGAATAAACAACTGCGCCGTACCGGTCTTGCCGGCAATGTGTACCAACTCGCTTTGTGCCTTGTATGCCACAATCTTTCCTGCCCATTTTCGGACTGAAGCTGTCCCGAGATCATTATCCCAAACCACGTCATGCAGACAGGCACGGATGTCTTTCAACGTCGATTTTTTACACATGGACGACTTGATGGTTTCCGTCTTAAACTGCTTGATAGGCAATCCGTTCTGTTGCAGTTCCGTCACTAACATCGGACGAATCATCTTCCCGTTATTGGCGATACCATTGTAGAACGCCAATATCTGCATCGGGCTCAACTCCACGGAATAGCCGTAAGCCATTTTACTAATCGTCACCGCATCGTTCGGAATCTGTATTCTAGGACCGTCCGCACCGGGAATCTCACTGTAGAAACTATCGCGCAGGTTAAACTTGTCTAATTTGCGCACAAACTTTTCCGCATTGCCGTCATACGCTCTCGTTACAATTTTAGCCAAGGCGATATTCGAACTTATTGCGAGCGCGCTTCTAACCGTATAGACAGTATCTTTAGGGTGAGAATCCGTATGCTTTGATTTGCCGAGGTACATCCAACCTTCACGATGTACGCTTACTGTGTCGTCCAACTCAACCTTGTTGTCGTCCAACGCCGCCATCAGCGCAATCGTTTTAAAGGTGGATCCCGGTTCTACGCGGGTTACTGCATGGTTCATGGCTTCATAATAGTTGCCATCCGTACTCCGATCAAGGTTGGAAATAGCTTTGATGTGCCCCGTCTTGGTTTCCATCAAAATACAACAGCCCCAATCTGCACTTGTGGCATTCAGCCGCTCACGCAATGCTGTTTCTACTATATCTTGTAAGTCTGCATTTAGGGTCGTTACCACATCTAAACCATCCTCTTCGTCCGTTACTGTCACATTCTCCCATCGCCCGCCAACACGTTGACGCGTACTGATACCGTCCTTACCCGCCAGTTCTTTCTCAAAACTTTTCTCCAAACCGGCATTGCCATAACCGCCGTCACCGTAAATACTTCCAATCGTACGGCTTGCAAGGCTGCCAAAGGGTTTCACGCGCTTATGTTGGTCCTCAAAACTGATACCGGACTTATACACTCCGCGACAGATAAGCGGCAACTGTGCCACTTCTTTTCGCTCGGTATAGGTAATGCGGCGTTTCGTTAGTTTGGTAACCATCTTTCCCCTTCCATTATTCGCCTTAAAAGCCGAAACCATTAACGAACGGTATTCACTGGTCGAACGGTCTCCAATGATGCGGTTCAGACCGCTGGCGATTGTATCCACGTTACGATAAAAGAGCGTATCACCACCCAAATGCAGCGCCTCCACGCGCGCATCAAACGTTATATAGTATTGCGGCATACTCGAGGCTAAGAGACGTCCTTCGCAGTCAAGGATATTCCCGCGCGTTGCCTTGATGGGCTGATTGGTCTTAACCTGACTCTTCGCTACTTGCAGCCACTGGTCGCGCTCTTTGGTTTGAATGACAAAGATTTTAACAAGCACGGCTATAAAGCCCGCTACAATAAGCAGGAATATCGCCGCAAACCGCAAAATCGTATTTCTCTGATTGTCACTCATTCATTTTTATCCTTTCACGTTTATCCTTTCACGTTTCACCTTTCCGTAACTGCTTGATTTTCACTGGTCAAGTCCTTACATAGTCCTAACATAGTCCCTACATAGTCCTAACATAGCTTAGCCGTCACTCGATTTTCACTGCCGGAGTCTTATTCGGCTGCAATTTACTTCCGCGTCTTTGAAGCTCTTCTATCACATTCGATTGTCTCGATACAGTTACCAATTCCGTGGACAGCGTCAAATATTCAAACTTTTTATCACGAACTTCCTTACGTAAATCGGTCAATTTATGTTGTTGCTGCATGGAATGATATCCGGCAAGGATATACAAAAAAACCAAAAACACAATAAGTGCTATCAATTTATATTGCTTGCGCACCCAATCGCTGCGAAGTAATTCGCCATTCAGCCACCCTTGTATAGTCCGTCTTTTCATACTTTCTCCGCTACACGCAACTTTGCACTCCGAGCTCTTGGATTTCGCGCTATCTCTTCCACAGATGCTGTCAACCCTTTCTCAATCAACTTGAATGGAGTTTGAATATTGCCGTAAAAATCTTTCTCTATTTCTCCTTCAAGATTGCCGCTACGCAGAAAATTCTTTACGATACGGTCTTCTAAAGAATGATACGTCAGCACCGCTATTCGACCACCCCGCTTGAGCAAATCCTTAGCTGCCATCAGCATCTCACGCAATGCACCAAGTTCATCATTTACCTCTATCCGCAATGCCTGAAATATACAAGTCAGTTCTTTTTTTCGTCTCGGGTCAATCTCGCCGGCAATGCCCAATGTTCGGAGCAAATCTCCGGTAGTTACAATAAAGCGTGCACCTATCAGTTTTTTAGCGATTTGTCTTGCATTCTTCAGTTCTCCGTACAATGCCAGCACACGCGCAAGGTCTTCCTCACTATATGTATTAATGATGTCTGATGCCGTTTTTCCCGCCTGCTGGTTCATTCGCATATCAAGTGGAGCGTCAAAGCGGAAACTGAAACCTCGTTCTGCTTCATCAAAGTGATGAAAACTAACCCCCAAATCCGCCAGCAAACCGTCTATCTCCGTCACACCGTAATAATCCATAAAGTTCGCCAAATACCGGAAATTCCCATGAACAAAGTGCCATCGCGAATCATCAATCGCATTGCGATAAGCATCTATATCTTGGTCAAATGAATACAATCGACCTTTCGCCTCTCGCCCTTCGCCTTTCGACATCGCACTTATTCTGTCAAGAATGGCGCGACTGTGCCCACCTCCACCAAACGTAACGTCCACATATACACCATCTGGCTTGATATTCAAGCCTTCAATCGTCTCCTTCAACATCGCCGGTATATGATAGACCTCTGCCATAAATGTCAATTATCAATTGCCAACTCTTTTCATTCTTGCCCGAATCTTCTCTGCAAGGTCATGTTGTGGAATACTCTTATTCGCAAATACTTCAGGATTCCATAAGGCAAAGCGGTCAAACATCCCGACAAAGACCATTTCTTTGCTATCAGTTTTTGTTTGCCCGTCATTCAAGCACTCAAAATTACGTTTCTGCAGCAGAATACGTCCTTGATTATCCGGCTCAAGCATTTCAGCATCAGCCATGAACTGCATCAGCAGTAACTGGTCTTCAGGGTCCCACTCGTCAAGAGCCTGCCGAAGCGCTGCCACCTTTTCGTTCCACACTGTCTCGGGATAGAAAATCAGACAAGCGTTATCGGTATCACGGCGCATAACAATGCGTCTCGAATCACTCTCTGCAAGAATCTTACGATATGAAGCTGGCACGAAAATACGTCCTTTCTCGTCCGCCTTCACTTCAATATTTCCAATAAATGTATGCATACTATCGAATTTTCGCTGCAAAGGTACAACTTTTTTTTGACATTTCCCCACTTTTCTCCACAAAAAATTTTTCAACGGTTAAATTAACAACATTTCGACATTTTACAATTAGCATAACACACATTATATCAATAAGTTACAAAAGTTTTCAACAAAGTGGTGAAAAGTGGAGTAAATTGCATCACAAATAATTCCTTTAACATATTTTAAAATTATAATGACTACATTCAACAAAAAAATTTGCGCAATCAATTTTTTTGTAGTAACTTTGCGGCGGATTTTGGCATCAAGCCATTACAACTATGGTAAAGAAATACGATTTTCTCATTATTGGCGGAGGTGTAGCCGGTATGAGTTTTGCGCTGAAGATTGCACGTAGTCAAAAGTATAAAATTGCATTGTGCTGCAAGACGAGTCTCGAAGAAGCTAATACGGCAAAAGCACAAGGCGGCATCGCATCCGTAACAAACCTGTTAGTGGATGACTTCGACAAACATATTCATGACACAATGGTAGCTGGCGATTGGCTGAGCGATCCGGCTGCTGTGGAACAAGTGGTACGCAATGCACCGCAAGGCATTCAGGAACTGCTGACGTGGGGGGTTAACTTTGATAAAAATAGTGACGGCTCATTCGACCTTCATCGCGAAGGAGGGCACTCGGAGTTCCGTATTTTACATCATGCGGATGATACTGGCGCAGAGATTCAACGTGGGTTAATGGCTGCCGTTAGGAATAATCCATATATAGAGGTTCTTGAGAACCACTTTGCAGTGGAAATCATCACACAACACCACATCGGCATACGCGTAACGCGACATTCGCCGGATATTGAGTGCTACGGCGCTTATATCCTGAATCCTGAAACAGGCAAAATCGACACTTATCTCAGTCGTTTAACTTTGATGGCAACGGGTGGTACAGGAGCTGTTTATGCGACAACCACCAATCCGAATATCGCTACTGGGGACGGCATCGCCATGGTGCATCGTGCAAAAGGAATCGTAAAAGACATGGAATTTGTGCAATTCCACCCGACCGCACTATTTCACATAGGAGAAACACATCCGGCCTACTTGATTACAGAAGCAATGCGTGGATACGGCGGAATACTGCGTCTTCCCAATGGTGAAGAGTTTATGCAGAAATACGATGCACGCTTGTCGTTGGCACCGCGTGATATCGTTGCTCGTGCAATAGATAATGAGATGAAGATTCACGGTTTGGATCATGTCTGCCTTGATGTAACACACAAAAATCCCGAAGAAACAAAACATCACTTCCCGAATATATATGCAAAATGCCTCAGCATCGGTATTGATATCACCAAGGAATATATTCCTGTAGCCCCGTGCGCGCACTACATGTGCGGTGGTATTAAGGTGAACCTTGATGCCGAATCATCTATCCACCGGCTATATGCTGTAGGAGAATGTTCGTGTACCGGTCTTCATGGTGGAAACCGTTTGGCAAGCAATTCGCTGATTGAAGCCGTTGTATATGCTGATGCAGCCGCCAAACATGCGCTGAAAGTCATAGAAAACTATGACTTTAACACACAGATTCCCGAATGGAATGATGAAGGAACTATGACCAATGAAGAGAAAGTACTTATCTCACAAGACATGAAAGAAGTCGGACAGATTATGTCCACCTATGTTGGTATTGTACGCAGTGACCTTCGTTTGAGACGTGCATTGGAGCGCTTGGATATATTGTACGAAGAGACAGAAGATCTCTTCAAACGCGTTAAGGCAGACCGCGCCATATGCGAACTACGTAACATGATTAACGTCGGATATCTCATCACCAAACAAGCCTTGGAACGCAAGGAATCACGAGGATTGCACTTCAACATTGACTATCCGAAAGACCCCAATCTGAATACACAGGAAGTGTGGTAAAAGCGATTGTATTACATAGTGTTGTGCCGGTTCGGGCAGCAGCGAGTGAGGGGGGCGAGCAACTCACACAACTACTGTTTGCTGAAACCGTGGAGATTCTTGAAGAACAACCACGATGGATTCGTGTGCGCAATGATGCGGACGGACAGGAAGGTTGGGTAGATTTCAAGATGATTACCCGTCTCTCAGAAGAGGAAGCCGCACAGTTAGCACAAGCAGACAGGACAGCCCGCGTGGTAATGCCGATGGCTTATGCCGTGAGTGAAAACAACGGGCAAACCTTGCCTTTGACTGCAGGTACTATCCTGCCAGACTATCAAGACGGACAATTTCATGTATTGGGCGTTAGCTTTCGTATTGAACCAAACATGGTCGCTACCAAGCCCTTAACGCTGAACGCTACCAATTTGATGAACACGGTGCGTTTCTTTCTGAATACTCCTTATCTATGGGGCGGGAAGAATGCTTTTGGCATGGACTGCTCCGGATTTACACAGGTTGTGCATTCGCTATTCGGGCATGAACTATTGCGTAATGCCAGTGAGCAAGCAAAGCAAGGCGTAACAGTAGATTCGTTGACAAATGCGCAAGCTGGAGATCTGGCTTTTTTTGACCATGAAGACGGTCGAATCAGTCACGTCGGAATCATTCTGGACTCTAAACGCATTATCCATTGTTCCGGTCGGGTAAAAGTAGAAAAACTGGACAATAAGGGTATATATTCAATAGAACAAGGTGGCACTTACTCGCACCACCTTGTCTCAATTCGTCGGTATTAATCTATAATACACTTACACCATTGCTCCATTGACCTGAATCACCTCACCGCTAACGTATGAGGAGAGATCAGAAGCAAGGAATAGCGCCACATTTGCCACTTCCTCCGGCAAACCTGCGCGATGCATCGGAATAGACTTCACATACTCCGCAATTGTCTCTTCCGGAAGCGATGCTGTCATATTAGTCAGGATAAATCCGGGAGCAAGTGCATTGGCACGAATTCCACGACTGCCGAGTTCTTTAGCAGTTGACTTTGTGAGGGCGATAATACCCGCCTTGGATGCGGCATAGTTTGCTTGACCGGCATTACCATTCAGTCCCACTACAGACGACAAAGAAATTATCGAACCGCTACGTTGACGAAGCATAATTGGTGCCACAGCATGGATGTTGTTGAATGCCGATTTTAGGTTGTCTGAAAGAACTTCATCCCATTGCTGCTCTGACATTCGCAGCATTAGTGCATCGCGAGCAATACCCGCATTGTTTACGAGAATATCAATTCGCCCAAACTCCTCCAACACTTCTTTTGCAAGACGATGCGCTGCCTCATAATCTGCAGCATCTGATGCATAAGCACGGCACTTAACACCCATTTCCTCCAATTCGTGCAACGTACTGAGTGTCTGCTCACGATATTCACGGTCAGTAAATGCGATATTACATCCTTGTGCAGCAAACTGGAGCGCTATTGCTCGCCCGATGCCTCGTGCAGCACCCGTAATAAGTGCGGTTTTACCTTCTAATAATTTGCCTTCAAACATATATTCAAATATTATTCGTCCTTAATGGGGAATACCCCTGTCGGATTTAGTATTGTGTATTTAGTTAATTCTTGGTTAGAGTCGAAACCGACACCTTTAATAATGGACACTTCGCGAGTAATAGTGATTGAAGAGTCAGAGTGAATGCGTTCCGTTTTCTGATTCCAGAAAAGCTGTGGTGTTTCAAAAAATTCGCTGTCCGCATTCATTGAACGCACATTACCCCGCAATTCCCAAACTTGGGCATCCTCATCATAGTAAGCATAATCCGAACGCAACCACGTATCAATCTCAAGGTCAGGATTAAACTTCTCGAGGTATATACCATCCGGAAACTCCCAATAAACAGGTGTCGCTTTGTCATAAATCTGCCATGTTTCGGTGGTAATACGATATCTCGTAATACCGGAATCCGAAATGAGTGTTGTGACAACAGAAGCGTCAAGACCGGGCATAGCCGCCCGATCTTCGACCGCATCTGCAGTCAGTTTGACATCTCTCTGGCAACTTGCCAGAATGAGTAAACTACTTAGAAGCGCGACAGTTAGTTTTCTCATTTATCCATCCACCTACCGTGAAAGTAGAACCACCAAATTCGTTAGGTAAGTCAAACATCTCTTCCTTAGTCGGATAGTACTTGCTGTATGCAGCAATCAGTTTGTCAGCATCTGCCGCACATGTAGGATCTACGGACTTAGCTTTCACGAACTGGTCAACAGCTACCCAATAAACGGTTTTATTCAAAATAGCCGCTTTACCGGCATACTCTGCTTCGCTGTAAGGACGTGAAGCTGCATAGCAGCATCCAATCAGTATATAGCAGCGTCCTTGGTTTGCAAGAACATCCAAACTCTGGCGAGCATATTTGCGTGCTTCAGGATAGTTTTTAAGCTTATCCATGTATATGAACGCGATGTTGTAGAGATAATCATCCTGGTCGTCATCGTCCTCCTCGTCAATGAGGGAAATCGCCTCGTTATAGTATGCGATAGCACCCTTCCAGTCCTCTTTCTTCATGCACATTCTTGCACAACCGGCAGCCGATTCCTCCGTAGGCTGGAGTTTGTGAGCAGCTTCTGCCGCAGCGAAATAAACATCCGACTCCGTGCAGTTTACGCGTTTATAGAGTTTCATGTATTTGAGAAGCTCCTCAATGTTGTTCTTGCTTTGCTCAACCATCGCACCATAGATTTCATCCAACTTGGAACAGTCTGCCGCACCTGAAATTGCAAAGAGGTTGTCCACATAATCCTTCTGCTGTTTAGCAGTCGAGGCATTCTTATTGGCAGCATTGTCACCAATAGCCTGTAGCAAACCTGAAACCAACGAATAATCAGCGATGAACTGCTCTCCATACTTATCGGCATTCGATTTATACAGCGCGTAGCTAACCTCTGCCAATTTTGTCAGTACAGAAACCTGTGACTTTTCACCCATACCTTGTACAGACTCCTTGAGCCACGGATATGCGCGTTCCTTCAGTTCGTCATTCTCAAAATACTTGCAATACTCAACACCCTTTAGACCGAGAATATATGCCTTTGGATACTGCTTGTCATCGCCAAAGTACTTGATACGCTTGTCGCAAAGTTCGATAGCAAGATTGCGCAGACGCTCCTTTTCGGCTTCATCAGTAGTGTTTGCATACATGTAGTCAATAATTTTCGAACCGGCAGTATAAATGGCCTTATTGTAGTTCGGGCAAGTGGAATAAACTTCCCACCACGGACCGTAAGCCTCTTGGTACTGTTTGTTCTTGACACTCTCATTGAAGAGCGAGGTGTTGGTAACACACTCCTCGGTAATAACAGGCTCTTCCTCCTGTACTGCAGGAGTCTCTTCTGCCGTAGGAGCAGCCTCAACTTTGGGTTTCTTCGCGCAAGCGAGTGCAGGAATTGCCGCACAAAGCGCAATAATAAGTAATGATTTGAATTTCATGATTGTATTTGTTTATAATTGTTTATAATCTTCGTTTAAAGAACCAATTCTCAGCAATGGATGCATTGATGGTCATTCTTAGGTAGTTTTCTTCGAGCGAAGCTGCCGGTCCGCGATGACCATATTCGAATGTTACGTTAAAGATTGTACCTGCGTTCCGAAGCGGGAATCCCATTCCAATACTGACCATAAAGTCCGGTCGTCTAATCTTCCCCACATAGGAGTCTGCCAAACTGCCCCCCACACGCCAGAACATCCGTTCAGCATAATTACGTCCAATCGGATTATGGCGGTACTCAGCTCCAAAGGCATAGCGGTTTCTGTCTCGTAACTCATCCATGCTTTCAAATACCTTCGTTTGTGACCAGTACGACCGCGAATAATCAAATCCGACTGTAAGACGGTTGTCAAAGGTATAAGATGCTCCTACGCCAAACATCATCGGCACTTGGGCAATATCCTTTGCTACCCAAACGGTATCCAATTGAGTAGATTCCGCCACCGTATAATTGCTTTTCAAAGTACGCCTGTTTTCAAATATCACCCCCAAAACGAAAGAATGTTTTCCAAAGGTGTGAAAGAATTGCAATCCTTCGCGAAAACGAACCGAACTAACGGATGTTTCAGAAGCCTGAATGACCGTTTTAACCTCTGACTCGGTAAAAGAGACACTACGGGAAATTGTTACATCGCCAAACATATAATAAACGTTCGCTCCCAATGCCACCCAATCGAAAAGATTAAAGCTCAATCCTCCATAGACCTCGCTGATACCACCGTTACCATAAAAGTTGGTTGTGTAATGGTAGTCCGAATTAATCGAGTCAGCAAGGGTGATATCATAACCTACACTACTGAACGGCATTACTCCGGCACTAAATGCAATATATCGCTTATAGAGCGGGAACTGGAGGGTTATGTATTCAAGGTTACCATTAATCTTGTTCTTTTTACCGGCATCATCGCCATAGTTTGTCCAAAGCAGGTCAGCCGCAAGGTCAAACATAAAAGTCAGGCTGTCACACGCCGTGAAGGATGCCGGTTGAGAAGGGTTAATTACCTTGTTGTTGCGCAATCCGATTCCAATGCCTCCAAGAGCACGGTAGGTATTTGGCACATTGTCGTTGATATCCCCTAACCCGTAGCAGGAGAAAGGTGACGATGTATTGTTTTGCGCCAACATGCATACTGCAAACAGCACACACACTATGGTTAATATGTCGCGTTTTATGCTCAACATAACTATTCAGCCTGCAAAAGTACAAAAATTATACCAAACACGCAAATAAAATCCTTATTTTCTTAAGAAAATAGTGATTTCAAGCCCTATTAGACACACTTTAGGCAGATATTCGCTCAAAAATCGGGCTTTTTCAGTCCAAATTCTTGTTATATTCGAGAATAGTGTTGAGCCCTATTAGAACCAGATTTTTCTCGTGATGGAAGTTATAGCGGCAGTTATTCAAAACGAAAGGTGCATTACCGCCGGTCAAAAAGAGCGCGTAGTGTTTGCAACGTTTACCAAGCGCAGTTATATATCCTTTTACCTCATATGCTATACCACGTATTACGCCGGCAGCGATCGCATCGCGCGTTGTTTTACCAAAGAAAGGCACCAACTCGTTTTCTTCCACTTCTACAAGGGGCAGCTTCTTCGTCATGCGGTTAAGCATCGTCAGTCGCATTTTGATGCCCGGTGCAATATTTCCGCCGAGGAACTCGTTTTTATCGGATACGAAATCATAGGTAATGGCAGAGCCGACATCAATAATAAGCAAGTTCTCGTTCGGGCAAATAGAAGCAGCTCCAACTGCCGCTGCCAAACGGTCCTGCCCCAGTGTCTCCGGTGAGGCATAACAATTCGTAATCGGGACCGGTGTAAAGTGGTCAAAAAGCACAAAATGCTTCGAGAGACGATGAAGGGTATTAACAACAGCCGCCTCGATATTGATTACCGATGAGATGATGCTATCTGTAATCGGATAAAGGGAGAACAGCCGTTCTATATCGCTGGCAGAGAAGGACTTATAGATAAAGTTCTTCACGATTCGTCCATCATCGTCAAACAGCGCGACTTTGGTGCGGGAATTGCCTTGGTCAATAGTCAGGTTCACGGAACAGATTATACTTCAACGTTGGTATATAGGAAACGCTTGATAGATTTCTTCGGCGTTTTCTCGAACTCATGCGGGAAGAGTTTCACCACATTGATTTGTTCATAAGCAGCCAGTTCGGAATTTACCTGCTTACGTACCTCTTCCATATGTTCCTCGAGTTGCTCGCGTGTCAAACCACTGGCATCCACCTCGTTATAATCCGGGCAAACAAGTGCCACCAGACGGGCATCGTCCGTTTGGATAACGAGGGACTCCAGCACGTAAGACATATTATTGAGCTTTGCTTCGATTTCCTCGGGATAGATATTCTGTCCCGAGGGTCCCAAAAGCATTGTTTTACAACGTCCTTTGATAAACAAGAAGCCCTCCTCATCAATAATTCCAAGGTCTCCGGTACGCAGCCAACCGTCCCGAGTGAAACTCTCTTTGGTGGCTTGTTCGTTCTTGAAATATCCCTGCATCACGTTCTCGCCACGGGTTACCACTTCGCCTATACCTTCCTCATTTTGGTGAATAATCTTCACTTCCATAAGTCCGTCCAGTGCCCGTCCGCAAGAATAGAGTTTACCGCCTTCTTCATAAGGTGTAAAGGTAATGAGCGGCGCACATTCAGTCATGCCATAGCCAACGGTCATCGGGAACTTAATACGTTGCAAGAATGCCTCCACTTCGGGATTAAGGGGTGCGCCACCAATGATAATCTGCTTGAACTCGCCACCAAAAGCTTCCACTAACTGTTGGCGAATCTTGCTCAGTACCACCTCGTCCAGATACGGAACTTTGAGCACCCAACTGATAGGCGGTTTCTGAATCTGCGGAACGATCATTTTCTTGTAAATCTTCTCCAGAATCAGCGGAACAGACAGAATTGTTGTCGGTTTGACTTCTTTGAATGCTTGTAATAGAATCTTCGGTGAAGGTGTGCGCCCAATCAGCCATGAGTGACCGCCGGAAGCAAGACAAGCCAAGAAGTCAAATGCACAACCATACGCGTGCGCCAAAGGCAGGAATGCCACATGACGACAACCCGGATAGACAAGTTTGAGATTAAATGCAAGACGCACATTACCCGCTAATCCGTTCAGGGGCATAACCACCCCTTTACTGAAACCGGTTGTGCCGGATGTATAGTTTATCGAACCGATAGCGCTATTCGGACGTTTGTCATAAGCAACACTTTCCGGTGTGAAACCTTTGACATATTTCTTGGTAAACGCATCTTCAACATCTCCCCATGTTATTTCCTTATGCAATCTATGGGCAATCAGTTTGAAGTTCGTAAGCGAATATACGGCTTTTAACGTCTCCAGTTGCTCCAAATCCATGTTTTCCCAAATCAAGTCGGTTACAAAGAGCAACTTTGACTCGGAGTGATTGATAATATGCTGTGCATCATTGGCCTTGAAATCCTGAAGAATAGGCACAATAATCGCTCCATAGGTAATGGTTGCCAAATAGACGGTTACCCAATTGCAGTTATTTCGTCCCATAACAGCAATCTTGTCGTCTTTTTTGATACCGGTTTGTTTGAACAGGATATGGAGTCTCGCCACCTGTGCAGCCAAACGTCCATAAGTCAGGGTATTGGCTGTTCCATAGTCTGTTATCGCTTCCAGATCCCAGTTATCACGGAAGGAGCGTTCAAACATTTTTACGAAATTGTCTTGTTCCGATGTAAGCATACAGATATTTACGATTTCTTAGCCCGTGAAGGGCACGATTATTTGACGATTTACGATTTGAAAAATTGATGATTAATCGAGACGAGTGTAGAGGAAACGTTTAATTGATTTCTTTGGTGTCTTTTCAAACTCGTGCGGATATAAGTGGAGTTTGGATATTTGCTCATAGGACGCGATTTGGTTGTTAAGATTGCGTCGATTGATTTCCATTGCCGCCTCAAGCTTTTCTTTTGTCAGATGGTCGGCATCGGCAGCGGTATAATCCGGACAGACAAGTCCGATTAGCGCACCTTCATACTGAATAACCAAAGACTCCATCACATAGGGCATATTATTGAGCTTTGACTCTATTTCTTCGGGATAGATATTCTGTCCGGAAGGACCAAGCAGCATATTCTTATCGCGGCCTTTGATATAGATAAAGCCATCCTTGTCAATGTATCCAAGATCTCCGGTTTTAAGCCAACCGTCTTCGGTAAAGGATTCTTTGGTGGCCTCCTCATTGTGGTAATATCCAATCATCACATGTTCGCCACGCACTTGGAGTTCTCCAATCCCCTCCTCATTCGGTTCTGCCACACGCACTTCCATCAGCCCATCCAAAGCTTGCCCACAACTTTGCGGCTTACTGCCTTTTTCATATGGAGTGAAGGATATCAGCGGTGCACATTCGGTCATTCCATAGCCCAAAGCAATCGGGAACTTGATACGGTGCAAGAAGGCTTCCACTTCAGGATTAAGCGGTGCGCCTCCTACGATTACTTGATTCACACAGCCACCGAACGCATCCATCAGCGCTTGACGCAGTTTGCTCAAAACCATTTCGTCCAAGAACGGCACTTTCATTACCCAACTTACAGGCGGTTTGGATATCTGGGGAACAATCTTGTTCTTGTAAATCTTTTCAAGGATAAGGGGGACTGTAAGCACACAGGTTGGTTTGACTTCAGCAAAAGCTTGTAGGAGCACCTTCGGGGAAGGTGTACGTCCCATCAACCAAGCATGACCACCTGCGCAGAAGCAACTCAAGAAATCAAAAGCACAACCGAACGAGTGTGCCAAAGGCAGGAATACGACTTGGCGGCAGCCCTTGAAGGTCACATGCACATCGATACAGAACTTCACATTACCCGCCAAAGCATTAAGCGGCGTCACTACACCTTTTGAGAAACCGGTAGTACCGGAGGTATAGTTGAAGGAGGCTATCTCGTCGTTGGTCTTGTCTGAATACTCTAATTGGTCAGGCAGAATGCCTTTTGGATGTTGGCGCTCGAATTCCTGCTGAACACGCTTAGGTGTAAGACCGGTTTTATTGAGGACGTTGACAACCGCAAGCGGTTCTAAGTTTGTGAGTGAGAATACCGCTGCTACTTGCTCCATCTGCGAGATATCCATGTTTTCATACAAGGAATCGGCAATAAAGAGCAATCTTGAGCCAGAATGATTGATGATGTGTAAGGCGTCATTTGCACGGAAATCCTGCAAAATGGGCACAATAATCGCGCCATACGTCACCGCGGCGATATATGTTGTCACCCAACTGGAGGTATTTTTGCCCATTAAGGCAATGCAATCGTTTTTCTCGATGCCGCAAGTGCGGAACAAGATGTGCAGACGCTCAATCTGCTGCGCCACATCTGCATAGGTCAGCGTTACGTCCGTGCCGTAATCGGTAAACGCCGGCAATTCCCAATTCTCACGAATCGCGTTCTGCAGGGTTTCTATAAATCGCTCCTTTATCATTCTCAATTATGCTTATTGCACCATTTCGGGTACATCCAATAAATTGTCGTTCGATTGCTCCGCTTGCTCCACCTGGACGATGCGGTCCACTATAAACTGGCTGTTTCCGCGCCAAGGCAACGTGCCGAGATAGCGCTTCCAATGCAGTTTCACTTGCTTGCTCGAACGGGCATCAATCTCTTGTGCTACCGCAGCGTCAGCTACCGAGAACTTGAACTCATTCGACTGAATGGTTGCATTCGAGTTCTTGCTGTTATAACCGGTTTGGATCATCTTTCCTTCGTAGGTTTTGAAGATGATACCTTCCTTTTGGAAGTAGTTAATGTCGCCTTCATTCGTTCCTTCGCTATACACGAAGCAGAATTTGAAATAAATGAATCCCGCAAGGGCAACTACTACGATGGCTGTGAGCCAGCCTAAAACTTTTCCTTTTGTTGACATATAATGTTAATTTATAATTTGACGATTTATGACAGATTTACATATTCAGCGTGCAAAATTACAACTTTTAAATGATATACGCAAGAAAAATAAAGAATATTATTCTTTTTTTGTGAAAAAATCGCGTTTTAGCATACCAAAAGAATAGTCAATAAAATAGCACAGTCTGCTCAATGGATAAGTTATAGTGCGATAATAGTCCGATAATAGTGCGATAAAGCTTATGCAAAAAAGAGGTTGTATGAGATTGATTATCAATACATTACAAAGAAAATACACAATGTATGAAATACACTATGTATTTTCCGGATTTATTTGGGGGTATAAACTATTCTTTTTTCGGAAACAAACTATATATGTTTACATTTGTACAAGGGCTTTGTTGGCGAAGCCGTCAATGTACATTTCAAGTGGTTTATCCAGACGGATGTGGCGGATATAGGGAGTTTCGGCAACGGCAGGCAGGGCATCGAGTTGCGCAAAATCGAGGCATTCTTCGGGACGGGCAATCGTATCTATATTGATGTAGCCGACATTGAAGGATGTCATATTCTGGAAGAAATGCGAGCCCTGGCTGGGTTCGATGCGGAAATTAGGCAAGCTGCACTCAACAATCGCTTTTGCCTCGCTTATATCCCCCCATTGAACTGGAACTCCTAAAGTCGGGATATTCGAACCCCAGCGTCCAAAGCCAATCAGGAGATAATTCGTTTGGGCGTTACGGAGCGATTGATTCCAGTCGCGAACGGTTTGTGCCATTTCGCGCGTGTGCAGGACATCAAATGCCTCCGGGCGGAGGTAGATGATATCGCGGATGTCTTCAATCTTCCCTACTCCCAACGCCGATTCGGAACGCAGAAGCGGTTTATCGGAGAATTCTATTGCTGACCAATCCACTTTAGCAGTCAGCGAGTCCGCCGAAATGGGACGAATCTGCAAAACATTGAACACAGCCGGGGACTGCATCAAATCGGCGGCATATTCGATTTCAACAGGCGTTTTGATTTCCTGTTGGGCGATATCCAACAGGCGGCATAGGATGTCTGCCAGCGGGAAGGTATTGAACTTGAGTTGCGGCGCAAAAGTGATATACCGCGGTCCTGAGGGGAAGCAGGAATCAACGATACGCATATTATCGCGGTCGTAGGTAGAGGCAATCTTCTTGAGGGAGGCAAACTGTTCGCAATCCGCTACAGAGAGCCGCTCCATATTCACCGCCTCGTCCACGGACATCACAAACCGTTCGGGTTGCATGGAAAGGGCGAGCATGGATTGTTGGGTATCGCGCATGGTCAGATCCGGCGACGAGAGTTGAAATGCCTGTTTGGGATAGCGCGGAGAGAATCGCAAGACGGGTTCGCCGTCCACAACCACTTTTCCGAGACCGTAAGCGACTTTGGCAATACCCTCTTCCGCTTTCTCATAGTTGACGGGATAGAAGTTCACACTACGCGCCACTCCGGACATGGTCGGGAAGAAATAGCCGTTCTGCTCGCTACCGCAAATCTCCTGCAGTACAATCGCCATCTTCTCCTCGGCAATCACGTTGCCGGTAGAAAGGATATAGCCCTTTGAGGACGAGAAATAAACGGAAGCATAGACCGATTTAATCGCCTTGGCAAGCAAGCGGAGTTGCTGGTGTTTGTCGGGCGAGTTGGGAATCATGTACGTGGCATAGACCCCCGCAAACGGCTGATAGTAGGAGTCTTCCAGTTTGGAAGAAGAACGAATCGCGAGCGGTTTATCCACCACATCGAGGAACTTCTGCAAAGCAGAAACCAGCTCCTGCGGCAGAGCGGAAGATATAAATTCCGAAAGAATCTCATCGTCTTGCGCCGCTGAGTTGATGACATACTGCAGGCCGTTTTCCTGAATGAAGGCGTCGAAATAATCGGTCGTGATTACCATGGTTCGCGGCACCAAAACCCGTACGTCGTCCCACGCATCGTAGAGATTGTATTTCTGCAAGACGTGGTTGAGGAACGCCAATCCACGCGCCTTGCCGCCCAACGAACTGTTGCCGAGACGAGAGAACCAAATGGTGTCATTATAGGTGTTGGCATCGAACTTCGCCACCACGCCCAATGCCTGCTGGAGGCGGTATTCATGGATGGTACGGATATTGATGGCGCGGATGTTTTCGATATCATCGTCATCCTTGATGGTAAGGGGGCTGACTTGTCTGCCAACCGAGAACAAACCGCGGGCAAAAAGCCATTTGGAGAGGTAGTTGTTATCCGAGAGCCTTCTGAACGCTTTCGCGGGAATCGTGGAAATAATCCGCTCGAAGCCTTCAAGGTCTTTTGCGCGTGCAATCTCACGCCCTGTACGCGGGTCGATGACCACAAAGTCGCCGAAACCGAACTCACGTCCGATATAGTCCGCCAGTTCCTGCATCAGGGTCTTGGAAGTCTTCATCACAAATCCCACTCCCAGTTGTTTCGCCACGCTGCGCATGGAAGCTTGTGAGGACTGCATCAATATCGGCATTGTGGGATTGTCCTTGCGGATAAGACGGCAGAGATTGATACCGGCATCCAGCTGTTCCTGCGAGGATAAATCGCCCTTGTGGAGCACAAATCCGATGTCGGATATTACGCCGATGATGTTCTGTTTGTAGTGTTCGTAGAGTTCCAGCGCCTCGTCATAATAAGTTGCCATGAGCACTTTCGGACGACAGCGTTTACGGAAGAGTTGCTGCTTCTCGTTAATTGCATCCTTAATGGCAATGCTGTTCTGCTGGAGCACCAGTTTATAAAGCAAGGGCAGATACGTGGAATAATACCGCACGGAATCTTCGACCAAGAGAATCGCACGAACCCCCTCCTCGAGGATATCGTGGTCGGCATTCATTTTGTCCTCGATTAGCTTGATAATCGCAATAATGAGGTCGGTGGAGTTGTTCCAGCAGAAGAAATAATCGATATTATGCTTGTCTTCGTGTTCGATGCGGTCATAGACCTCTTTGGAGAACGACGACAGCAGTACAAACGGCGTTTTCGGACTGAGTTGCTTGAGTTCCGCGGCAAAGGCAAAAGCGCTCATTACGCCGGCATTGTACATGGCAATAACGAGGTCGAAGCGTTCGCCCTGTTGCACAAGCTGCAGCGCCTCATCCTTGGTCTCTGCACGCACAATGGCGGGCGGATTACTCAAGTTGAGATCCGAGTACTCTTGTGCGATTTGCACGTCCAAGCGACCGTCTTCCTCCAATAGGAAATTGTCGTAGTTATTGCAGACGAGGAGAATCCGTCTCACTCGCTTCGCCATCAGTTGGGTGTAGTCGTTTTCCACGCTAAAATATCAATTAATCATTATACTATTCCTTGCTCTATCGCTGAAAGACCTTCTCGCAAGGCTCATACTATGCCTTGCTCGACCATTGCGTTGGCAACTTTCATAAAGCCGGCGATGTTGGCACCTTTGACGTAGTTGATGTAGCCGTCCTCTTCCGTGCCGTATTTCAGGCAGGCAGCGTGAATGTCCGCCATGATGGTACGCAGACGCTGGTCCACTTCCTCTGCCGTCCATTTGAGACGCATTGAGTTTTGGGTCATTTCCAGACCGGAAGTAGCCACTCCACCGGCGTTACTTGCTTTGCCCGGGCTGTAGAGAATCTTCGCACCTTGGAAGATAGCAATCGCTTCGGGTGTACTCGGCATGTTGGCACCTTCCGTCACGCAGAAGCAACCGTTCTTAATGAGGTTCTCGGCATCTGCCTTTTCAATCTCATTCTGCGTGGCACACGGCATTGCGATGTCGCACGGAATACGCCACGGACGTTCGCCTGCGAAATACTGCGCCTGCGGGAACTGTGCGGCATACTCTTTGATACGACCACGACGGATATTCTTCAATTCGAAGACATAGTTCATCTTCTCCTCGGTCAGTCCTTCGGGGTCATAGATGAAGCCGTCGGAATCGGACAAGGTAAGCACCTTTGCGCCAAGTCTCATTGCTTTCTGTGCGGCATACTGCGCTACATTTCCTGCGCCTGAGATACAAACACGTTTGCCCTCAAACGACTCGCCGCGTGTTGCCAGCATCGACTCTGCGAAATAGCAAGCGCCGTAACCGGTTGCTTCGGGACGCATCAGACTGCCACCCCATTGCTGACCTTTGCCGGTAAGCGTGCCCGTGAACTCGTCACGCAGGCGTTTGTATTGACCGAACATATATCCAATCTCACGACCACCAACACCGATATCACCTGCCGGAACGTCTGTATCTGCGCCGATATGACGTTGTAATTCAGTCATAAAGGACTGGCAGAAACGCATCACTTCGGCGTCTGATTTGCCACGCGGATTGAAATCCGAACCACCTTTGGCACCTCCCATCGGCAGCGTAGTAAGCGCGTTCTTAAAGGTTTGCTCGAACGCAAGGAACTTCATGATACTGAGGTTCACGCTGGCATGAAAACGGATACCGCCTTTATACGGACCTATCGCGCTGTTCATCTGCACACGGAAGCCACGGTTAACATGAATCTCGCCACGGTCATCCACCCAAGGCACGCGGAAAATAATCACACGTTCCGGCTCCACGATGCGTTCCAACACTTTCTGCTCCAACAGATATGGATACGCCATCACATACGGCGCAACACTGTCCACCACTTCATGAACCGCTTGGTGAAACTCGCTCTCACCCGGGTTCTTGCGAATCAACTCTGCCATAAAGGCATCAACAAACTTTTTTGTTTCCATACTTTATTTTCTTTTAGTTTTTTCCTTTTTATTGTGGCTTACCTCGACTGTGTCTGCGATGAAAATCAGTTCCGTTGTATCCGAGCCGAGAATATCCATCATTTCGTGCATTTCGTCCGCAGAAATCATATCGCGGTTATCCCTTACCCCCATCAGCGGGCCGAAGAATACCTTTGCGATTGCACGACCAATCACCTTGCCCAATTTGAACTTCGGAGAGTTTATATCGCCTTTTACAGGCACCTCCAGCACCACTATTCCCTGTGCCGATTTGAGCATGTCAACACCCATTTTCAGCGGGACATTCTTATACTTGGCTTTCGAGCGACGGGCTTTCTTGCCTATTTCTGGCTGATTGATGGTAATCTTGTTCTCAGACTGCAGTCTGCCGTAATTCACCGTGGCATTAATCTGCGCCGCCAAATCGCCTTTTTCAACCGGGCAAGCAAACATTTCTTCCGCATAGGGGGAGAATTGCGGCAGTTTCAAACCGATCAGCTTGGCAGTCAGGCGATGACTTCCCTGCGAGAAATCCAGTCCACCGATATAGGTAGCACTCAAGCGTGCGCCATCCGACATACGGCCGTTCAGTTGCAGACTGTTCCTGCCCTGACTGGCAATATTGTTTCCCGTCAGCGACAAGGTATCTATGGCGTATTTGAAGCGTTTGCTCATCGATTTGTCATCGAATGTGATGTGGTGCGCCGTTATTGCCAAATAACGCGTTGACCACGTCAAAGGCTTGGGTTCTTGCACCGTTTCCGGTTCTTCCACCACTTCCGGTTCTTGTTCCACAACAGCCGTATCAGGCACTTGCTCCACTTCCTCTTTTTCGCGAATCAGACGCGACAAAGTGTTGTATTTTTTCGTGCGTACGAAATTTCCGGTTATACCTGTAATCGACAGTGTATCCAGCAGGAAACTGTTATTCCCGACATCGCCGCGATTGATAACAAGTCTCACTTCGTCCAAGCCAGCTACGGGTTCGCCTTCCTCGTCCGTGATATTCAATCCAGTCAGCGACAAGTCGCCTGAAGCGACCAAATCACTCACGTTATCCAGACTGCCGTCAACATGGATGCTACCCGTAACAAGTGCACCTAATCCTTTGACATTCAGATAGTCACGAACCAAAGGTAATGCCACATCGGTATTCACCTCGTCCAGTTTGAGCGTCAAAGCATAGCGGTGAGAAGCCATAATATAGCCCGCCGTAATCGTTACACTGCCACCCGTCGGCAGATTAAACTGCAAACCGGCATTTGATTGCTGGCGACCGAAATACAGACCGGGCACGTGGAGATTCACATCGTCCACCGACCAACGGTTGTCCCGCACCAAATCATGATAAATCAGACGTCCGTTATTAAGTTGGATATCGCGCAAAGAAACCGTCCATTTCGAGGGTGTTGTATCACGGGCAGTCGTGTCTTTGGAGGCAAAACGCTCAATGATATCCGAGAAATTAAACGACTCCGTTCCGCTCAACACTTCCCCCGAAAAGTCGTCCAAGTGAATGTGGCGCAGATTGACGTGCTTACCCGCCAACGAAATCCAGTTCATTTGCACGTACAAGCGTTCAAATGACACAAAGTCCGTCAGACCATTCGCCTCCTTGCAATGAAAATCGCTCAGCGTCACTGTCCCGAAGAACGGATTGATAAACACATGTTTCACGGACATGTCACGACCAAGAATATCTTGACCATGGTTGTTTACCACCAGTTTTACCACCGGCGAAAGCGCCATTACCAAAAACAGCAACCCAACCGGAATTCCGATTACCCAACCTGCAATGCGCAGGATCTTTTTCTTTTTCTCGTCTATCATTGTTCCTTTCACCTTTCAATTTTCACCTTTCACCTTCCCCCTGCACACATCACACTTCCCGCATGGCTGAACTTCCACTTCTCCGAAATATCCGGCAAGCACTTGTTCCCGGCAGAATTGCTTCTGTTCCGCGTACTCAATCATCGCCTGCAATCGTGCCACATATTGTTCGCGCCGTTCCACCATGATTCGCTTTGGCAGATACACTTCCGCTTGGCGTTCCTGCGTCATCGTTACCGCACAGGCAACCGTTCGCGGCAAGTACGTTACAATCTTTCGCTGGGCGAGGGACACCAACAATTCGTGCGTTGTATCATCCACGCCGTTGATGTACTGCAATTCGGTAAAAATGCCCGTATATTGCCGCATCAGGAATTGCAGATACTGCTCCTGTTCGGGGCTCATCTCAAGGTCGTATATTTCGCTTCTCGGCACCGTTATTCTGACCCGAGGCATGGTTTCCCGCTCCTCCTGAAAATCAATCCAACCCGCTTGCGTGAGCAGATGCAGCGCCGAATATGTCTGCAAAACCGGCAAGTGCATCACCTGACAAAGTTCATCTGCATGAAGGGCGAATGTATGTCCCAATCCGCTTCCCTCGCCTATTTGCAGAAAGTCGCAGGTATTGTGGTACACCTTCATCACAAACTCCTCCGGCGGAAAATTATCCGTGACGCGTTTGCGGGCTTTGGCGTGGTCTTCCTGTGCATACAACAGCACGCAATATGCCGTCTGACCATCCCGTCCTGCACGACCTGCCTCTTGAAAATACGCCTCCGGACTATCCGGTAAATCAGAATGTAAGACCACTCGTACATCGGGCTTGTCTATTCCCATTCCGAATGCGTTCGTGCACACCATAATAGGAGCCTCTCCTTTGCGCCAAGTCTCTTGACGAACGGCACGTTCCTTGGTCTCCAATCCGGCGTGATAAAAGCCTGCCGGCAAACCGTTCTCCTTTAACCACCGCGCCAGTTCTTCCGTGCGCTTGCGATTGCGTACATATACAATCGCCGTTCCGGGTACGGCACGCAATATCCGCAATAACTGCTCCTGTTTCTCTTGACTGTCGCGGCAGTAACGTACCACATAATTCAGATTGTCGCGATGAATCGACTGCCTGAACTCGCACCACTTGGTGGTTTCGTCCAACGCCAGATGAACCTTTATATCTTCCGCCACCGCAGGTGTTGCCGTTGCGGTCAATGCCAAGACCGGAACACGGCGCGGCAACAACTTGCGAATCTCCGCGATGCGGATGTAGGACGGACGAAAATCGTGTCCCCACTGCGAGATACAATGTGCTTCGTCCACAGCAATCAACCGAATCGGCAATTGTGCCAACCGATTGCGGAACGCCTCTACTTCCAGCCGTTCGGGACTGACATACAAAAACCTGTATGGTCCGAACTGACAGTTATCCAATGCCGTTTGCTGCTGTTCCCGTGACAAACCGGTATAGATAGCCGCTGCTCGGATTTCTCTGCGTTTAAGGTTCTCCACTTGGTCCTTCATCAGCGCTATCAGCGGTGTTATCACCAAGCACAATGTGCCCTCTTCTTGCGCAGAATCGCTGTGTTCAGTCTCACTCGCCATAACGAGTGTAGGAACTTGAAAACACAGCGATTTACCGCCTCCGGTCGGCAGTATTGCCAGCGTATCATTACCCGCTAGCACCGATTCGACTATCTCTGCCTGCAACGGCCGAAAACTATCGTAACCGTAATATGTCTTTAGAACTTCTTGGGCGCTCAACGGTCTTTCAGTTTCTCGACTTGGCGGTCGATAACTTCGAGACACAGGTCAAGGCCTTGCTCAAATGTGTCGCAAACCTTTTCTGCAAACATCTCGGGACCGTTACCGATTACCCGCACTTTAGTCTCTTTATTCAGGTTCGTTTCCGGTTTGATTACCGACATACGAATCTCCATTTCTGCTCCTGCGTTATTCAGGATTTTGTCGTAACGTTTTGTCTTTTTTTCGATGTACTTCTCAAGGCGCTCTGCCATTTCGAAGTTAATTGCTTTTACTGTCAGTTTCATGGTTATAAGATATTAATTATTCATTATTCATTTTTTCGCTCTCGGGTGCGCCTCGTTATAGGCTTTGCGCACTTGTTCAAACGTAGTATGCGTATAAACTTGCGTGGCTGCCAGTGACGCATGTCCCATCAGGCTTTGAATGGTGCGAATATCTGCTCCGTTATTGAGCATCGTTGTCGCAAATGTATGTCGCAACACATGCGGACTGTGTTTCTTCAGCGTCGATACCTCGCCCATGCGTGCGCGTACAATGTTATAAAGAGTATTCTTCGTCATTGCCTCCACTTCGCCGTTTTTCTTCACGCGAACAAAAAACGCCGGGACGCTACCGAGACTCTCCCGAGACGCAAGGTAGTCTTTTATTTGCCCTACCAGTTTCTCTCCAATCGGAACGATTCGCTCCTTTTTGCGTTTTCCGAAGATGCGCACTTGCCCTTGTTCAAGGTCGATGTCGCTGTCCTTCAAGCCTAATATCTCTGCTTGTCGGGCACCTGTCTGATACAGCATTTCTATAATCAGACAATCGCGAATCGACTCAAAATCATCCGCTTCGGCTTCGTACGCGGTTGCACGCTGCATTTCGGATTCCTTGAAGAACACCGGCAACGGCTTATCCACCTTCGGCGCAATCACTTTGCGGGTCGGGTCTATGGTAACAACACCTACCCGCAACATAAACTTGTAAAAAGAACGCAGACTGCTTAAATACCGCTTGACGCTTCGGGGAGACTTTTTATTGTCCAGCAGCTCAATCATCCACTGCTTGATATCCCCGTCGTCCACCTTTGAAGGGTCAAAATCCTCCGGTTTGACTTCCAAGTACGTGCAGAAGTCCCGCAAATCATCGCGGTACGCCTCCACGGTGCGGTTTGAGTATTTCCGCTCTATGGCAATATATTCCAAAAAACGTTCAATCACCATCTCGCGAAAACCTTTCAGTCGTCAATCGTAAATCGTCCAATCGTCAATCTACTTGATTTCCTTCCCCACACCTTGTTCTGCCTCAAACGGGAACAGACCGAACAGCTCGGCATCAATGCGGTCGGTAATCCAGCGGAAGTCCTCCGGACGGTCACCGAACTTGCAGGTATCGCCGTCAACTATCAGCAGTTTGCCCTTATAGTCGGCAATCCAGCGCTCGTACTTGTCATTCAAGCCTTGCAGGTAGTCGATACGCATACTCGACTCATACGAACGACCGCGTTTCTGAATCTGTGCCACAAGGTTTGGAATCGTGCTGCGGATATAAATCATCAAATCCGGCATCTTCACAAGCGACATCATCAGATTGAACAGGTCGGTATAGTTGTCAAAATCGCGGTCCGACATGAAGCCCTGCTCATGGAGGTTCGGCGCAAAGATTCGCGCATCCTCATAAATCGTGCGGTCCTGAATGATATACTCATCCGATTTGGATATATCCACTATATCCTGAAAACGCTTGTTCAGGAAGTATATCTGCAGATTGAATGACCAGCGCGCCATATCGGAGTAGAAATCCGACAAGTACGGATTGTAATCCACACTCTCAAAACGCGGAGTCCAACCATAATGCTTCGCAAGCATATTTGTCAGCGTGGTTTTGCCACAACCGATATTTCCGGCAATTGCTATATGCATAAAATCATTTACAATTTAGTCATTTACCATTTACTCATTTATTTCCAATTCTCCTCAGAGAATAGTCCGAACAACTGTGCATCAATCTTGTCGATGATGGTTCGGAAGTCCGCAGGATTATTCTCAAAGTCCATATTGTCCGAATCAATCGTCAACACGCGGCCCTCGTACTTGTTGTATATAAAGTCCTCGTACCGCTCGTTCAGGTCTTTGAGATAATCTATCTGCATCGTTTGTTCGTAATCGCGACCGCGTTTCTGAATCTGCGCAATCAGCGTCGGTACGCTCTTCCGCAGATAAATCATCAAATCCGGCAGCCGCATCAGTCGTTTCATGTGCCCGAACAACTCCATATACGTCTCATAGTCGCGCTGACTTAAATCCCCGCGTTGGTAGTTGTTGGTCACGAACACATAAACGCCCTCAAAAATACTGCGGTCCTGCACTATCGTATGCTGCGACTGCAAAACCGCCAGTAAATCCTTGAATCGCTCTTTCAGGAAATACGTCTCCAAGCAGAAAGACCACCGCTTGATATCGCCGTAGTAATCTTCCAGATACGGATTGAAGCTCACGCTTTCGAAGCGTGGCTCCCATCCGTAGTACTTGGCTAACATCTTGGTCAGCGTTGTCTTGCCGGCACCGATATTTCCTGCAATCGCGATATACATAGTCTTTTGTCTTTCGACTTTCGACTTTCGACTATTCCTCTTCTGCCTGTTGTGCAGCGTATTCCTTGATGAGTTTGTCTTGTACGTCACCCGGAACGAGTTCGTAGCTCTTGAACTTCATCGTGAATGTTGCACGACCACCGGTCAAGCTTGACAAGGTGGTGCTGTACGAAGACATCTCCTTCAGCGGAACAAGCGCTTTCAGACGTTGGAAGTTCTTCTCGGCTTCCATACCAAGCACC
>Ga0310786_10000631_pt1 | contig 56572 bp, 48 predicted proteins | sample AusTroGonzalo_MG_FD_203881 | JGI IMG/M metagenome (GOLD analysis project Ga0310786, IMG submission 203881) | Bovine rumen microbial communities from tropical cattle in Woodstock, Queensland, Australia - Gonzalo_03 (v2) (version 2) | ecosystem: Host-associated > Mammals > Digestive system >...
CCTATTCAGCATGGCTCTCGTTGTTTTCGTTGAACAACTGGAGCGCAAGCTCGGCATCGGTGACGATAACCCTGCCGTTCTGGCTCACTGCGGGCTGCAGGAACGTGTCCTTGTACTTCTGGGCGGTGCGGTGGGAGACGTGGAAGAAATCTTCGATTCCCTTGACTCCGTACAAAAGTCTCTTGGGCGGCGCAGTGGCAGCCACGGGTTCTTTGCCCTTCTGGGCGGTAAGTCCGAAATGCTTTTCAAGCAGGTCGAACAGTTCCCCAACTGTAAGCGCGTTGAGGGGACGCGTGCGATCAAAACCTTTCATTGTTTTCTCTTGGTTTTGATTAGCCAGCTTCTGAACAGGTAGTGATCAGTCCATCGGCCGGCATCGCTATCCTTCTCGGTTCAGCACTACTCCTCCCCGGAATTCACATTGCAAAGTTCCCCATTTTGCATGGTGGAGACCAGCCAAAAGGGGTAAGTGTTACCCGGTTACTTCGGGAAAGTGTTGATTTATACGCTGTTGCGAGAAAAGAAATGTAAAAAAGGTAACCTCTCGAAAAAGGTTACCTCGGACGGTTACTCTGAAATGGAGTTTATTTGAAAATGCCGTTTATCGCGTCGTCTATAACGGCGTAGCCTTCGGGCCGATTATTGGGATTTTTCAGCTTGTGGGCGGCCTGCTTGAGGTAGTTGCTATCGGCGTTGACCTCAATGTAGGTCTTGTATGTTTTCCAGGAGCAGGTCTTGAAGCCGCATTTATCAGAGATTGCTTTGAACATGTAGGCGTACAGGATTCCGCTGCCGGTGAAGACCCAGGTTTTATTGTCCCTTTGCTTGATATAGTCCGGCTTGAGACGATGACACAAGGCAGTGATGTTTTCTGCAAGGTTAGACTGTAAGCGACGGGTACGATCTTTGGCATTTTCCTGTTGCTGCGCTTCCTTCTTATTATCGTTGACGTTGATGCGGTCATTTCCCCCCAGAATCTGGCGGGCATATTTGGTCGTTGTAGCTGTCATCGAACCAAGTTTCCATGCGTAGAGGTCTTCGCACAAGGTGACTCCGCATTCTTCTTGTAACTGGAACAGCGTCTTGTCTGAACCAACTTCATAGAGGACGCCCTGGATGATATGGCCCAAGTAGCTCATGGAGTCAATGAGCGAGTAGAGAAGCGCAAAATCCGCCTGATTTGCTTTTATAAAGGCAAATTCCTCATCGGTTACTGACTGGCCAAGCACGGCGGATTCTGATATGAGCCCAAGGTCTCCAAGAACGTGTAGAAGGCGCCGGCGACCTTCTGATGGATGGAAAGCGTACAGGTATCCGCATCCATACGCCAAGAATTTAAGAATCTCACCGGTATCATGGTCCTCTTGAGAGCGTTCCGGCCCTGGAAATATCAGCTCAGATGATTGTTCAAATGTTGATATACAGCCAACAAGATAGGCATAGAGGGCATTGGGAACATCTTTCTTCTGCCACGCGGCCTCGAATATTTCATCGTGCAGGGCGTGCCATTTATTGAAAGAAAACTTGTTGTTGTGTATCGGGAAGTCCTGCAGCAGTTTATCCTCCGACTCGTAGTCTTTCTGTTCATATATAGGTAAACCGGCACGACGAAGCCGAATCACAATTCTATTTGTGAGACTGAGTTGGGCAAAGATGTCAATCGATTGCTCCAGTTCGTCAAGAACGCTTTTTTCCATTCTTCAGTTTGTCTATGGCATCATCAACAAGGTGATAGCCCGAAGGGAATTTCTTTTCCAAATCACCGGAGAACATCTTCCTGAATTCGGTTCCACAGCCTTTGAGGTAGTTGCTGTCACCGGCAGAGATGACCACGGTGGCCATCAATTTCCAAGAGATTGTTGGAAGACCAACGTAGAGCTGTACGGCGGTGCCAATATAAGCATAAAGGCGATCGTCGTTGTTTATTATCCATTGCTTCTTTCCCTTCACCCGCTTTATCTTATGACTAAGGCCAGATTCGATTTGCGTACAGACGTAAACCAATGTGTCCACAAATTCTTTTTTCTTGTCAACTGGAGGCGGAGTGAGCCTGGCCAGCTGTGCTTGCGCCTTGGCGTTTACCGCTTTACGGAACGGACAATCCAGACGTTCACACGTAGAGCAAACCTGCTTCTCGTAATAATCCAAGGATTTACCCAGGGACTTGGCGAGATAGTACGGTTCCCACTGTGTGTCCGGCCCGATCTTCTGAGTCATAAGGATGACTTTGGATATGTCTGTATCCGGAAAGATGTCCGTGAGCATCGCATCATAATGGAGGTCCATGCACATCTCTTTGAGACAGATTGGCTCCGGGCAACGAAGTAACGATGCTTCAAGGACAGAGAAGAAATGTATAACGTAATTGACGTAATTGCGTAATTGGGGAACGTTATTGAAGGTGTCGTAGCAATGGCCCAGGATGTGAACCAGTTCCCTGACGCGGAACTTCTTTCGCTCCAAAGGCTCGGCGGATTCTGCAATCTCCTGGCACTTTGTGGAGAAGCTGTATAGATTTCTTTTGAAGTGGTAAGTCGGATAATCGGCCGGAATCCTTGTATTGGTCTGCTTGAGCAGAGCATCTATCTCGGGTATGCCGCTGCAGATAATTTCTCCGACCCTGACTTTGGTCTCATAAACAGCGTACCCGGCCATTTCCGTGTAGCGGTCAAGAGTGGAATAACCCCGTGCAACAGTCTTGGCGACATCCTCGGAGAAGACACTGTTTGCCCACAAATCGCGGGTCGTGAGAGATGGATACAGAACGATGTCGTATTTTGTCTGATACCAGAATAGGTCTTTGGTGCAACCAGCTTCCAACAAAGCTGACTCGATCATAGCCGCCACGTTGCGGAAAAGCCAAATGAAGTACTTACACTGGGCATAAGATGGTATCTCCTTACGCTTTTGAAAACAGGCCCAGGTTTGTGTACACAGTTCTGCTATCTTCTTCTCCTTCTCCTCCTGGTTGAGTTCGAGAAATCCGAAGGATACCATTTCGTCTATGTACGAACGATGGATAGCCGCCATCTCTTTGGGCAGTTCATCATAGGAGGTGTAGGCGTTGATAAAGGGCACCAACTTCTGAAAGGCCGTGCAGGAATAGAAAGGTTTTGGGCTGAAGAATAATTTTAGGTTATCCTCAATCGGAGAGAGAATGTCGCGGATGTAGTGATCGAGCGCAACATCGTTGTCTTTAATCTCCAATATCCGGGCTTCTACTTCACGCCGGATATCGTCGATATTTCTCATCTGGTAATTGTCCGGGAGGGCACGATTCTCCCTGACGAACTCTTCGGCCGTTACGCCCGGATACTCTTCTCTGTAATCCGTTTCGTATTCGTAACCCAGTTCGATGCACAATGTATCAGTTATGCCATCGGTGCAATAGGTCTGCACCAGTTTCTGAAAAGTCTCTATTTGGCCCATTGTTCCTCCAATTTAGTGTTACCCTCCTTTCGCCTCATTTCTCAACGCAAACGAAAACAATAACAAATTTAACGATTTCTGGCTGAAAACTCTACTCGTTTTCACTTCATTTTACACTGTAACACTTTAGGATTGAATGAAAAACGGCCTCCTGGCAGAACCAGAGGCCGATTCTTATGGCAGGGTGGATTGGCTATCTTGGGGTGCTTTTCCGTGAATTCCGTAGATTCCGTAAAAATTACTTCTTTTTGAAAGCCTCCTCCATTTTCTTGATGGCGTCCTTCTTCGCATCCTCCGTGATGTCGATGTAAGGCTTCATGGATTTGTAGTCGCAGTGGCCAGTGAATTTCATCACAACGTCCGGAGCGATGCCGTTGGAGAGGGCGAAACAAATGAAAGTTTTACGGCCGGCGTGGGTGCCAATTCGAGACCATTTGGGATAAACATCATCGTGGCGGACACCATTGCGGTAAAGGGTGATGTGGACGGGTGTATTGAATTCGCATATCTCGCAGAGGTCCTTCAGGCAGCGGTTCATCTGCTGGTTGGTCATGTAAGGAAGGGCTTTGTTTCCGCGGAAGTCCTCGTCTTTGTATTTGTCCAGGATAGCAATGGCGTTCTCGTGAAGGAAGATCGGAAGGCGGTCGTGGGTTTTCTGGGTGGTGACAGTGAGGACGCCATCGTTGATGTCGGTGCGGCGGACTTCAACAACGTCTGAGTAACGGAGACTGGTGAAGGCGCAGAAGCAGAAGAGGTCGCGGGCGCGTGACATGCCGGCGGATTCTTCGACGACCTTCTCGTACTCGTTGCCGTTCATGTCGTGGAGTTTGAGTTTGGTTCCGTTCTTGGGAATCTCCAGGGTAAAGAGTTTCATCAATTCGTCCTGGTTGAGGAAGATGACGGGCTTCTGGACAATCTTGAAGACAGGCTCGTAGGTTTCCACATCGCGCACTTTGGTGTAACCTTTGCGTATGGCCCAGCGAAGGAACCAGGTGAGGTTCTTGTACTGCTTCATGGCGGAATTCTCCTCAAGGCCGCAGTCGGAGCGAAGATAGCTGATGAATTTCTCCAGGCCGGCGGCATTGTAATAGTCCAGACCTTCGTGCTTACGGAATTTGATAAGATGATTTTTGAAGGACTTGACCATCTTGCGGGTCTCCATGCTCCAGCCTTTGATACGACTCTCTTCGTTGATGAATTCATCCATGTAGTCGGCGGCGGGCTTAACCTTGGGCTTCTTCTCTTTCTTCTCGGCTTCCTCGACCTTCTGCTCCGTCACTTCTGCGGAATCGTTGCTGCTGATGGACGCAATCTTGGCGGCGTTCTTGTTGATGGCCTTCTGGAATTGTTCAATCATGGCTTCAACTGTGGGCTTGTCATCGAGCCGGAGGTCGAAGCTGGTGAACTGAGTCTTAATGTCGGTGATGCGGGAGTTGATGACTCGATAGTCTTTGCCATCTACATTTATGCAGCCTTTCTTTACCTCTTCAGCCTTGAGGTCCCATTTCTTCTCGCTGATGGAGTAGCCTATGAGTTTCTGGATACGTGTGCCGCGCACGTTAATGTCCGCCCGGATCGGACATTCGCCCTTCTTGTTGAGGTCGCCTTTCTTGAGGTAGAACCTGATCTTCATTTGTTTCCTTCCTTTAATGGTTAAGCATATTTCCAGTATGACTACGTCATACTAAGAGAATCCGCGTTCCGTCCCACTGGGGGCTTTTTTCCGTCCCACCGAAAAACGGCTCTTGGTTGAGCGATTTTGGCCGCTGAAGCGATTTTCCGCCACAACTCAAAAACGGCCCTACAAGTGCGAGAGTGGCCATTTTCGCCTCTTCCTTGTAGAGGGGAAAAAGTCCGTCCCACTTCCGTCCCACTTTTTCTCTCAACGCAAAGATACGCCATTAAATTGGAATAAACAAATATTATTGCAAATCTTTGAAAGTTCGATAGTTACGAGCGAAATTTTATACTCTGGTAAACTTCGTTAAATCCGTTTCTATAGTTCCCAGCACCACAGTAACCCGCTGATTTTCAGCGGGTTATTTCGTTTCGTCCCACTTTTCATCCCAGTCGAAGGGTTACACATCATCCCACATCATTACACACAAAAACACATTTAGAAGGGCGTAAATGCCCGATTTTGTGTAATAAAGTGTATTCTTCCGGCAGGCAAAAACAGGTATTTTTTGTTACGGTTTTTGGTACTCTCTGGGATGAAAAATGCGGATTTATTTAGTTCTAACAGGTAAAAAAGTGGGATGAAAGCAGGAATATTTTCGTAGGTATTGTGCGTCTTTTTTCGTACCTTCGCGTTGCGCTTAACCAATTGACTATGCCACGCTTCATGCCGTCCATACTCATCTCCGATTGCTGGGGCTCCGTTGGGGACCTTACCTTCTATCATGTGGACGGCCGCTGCTACTACAAGAAAAAGAATCAATGTGAATTCCCCGGGACTGACGCGCAGAACAGCCAGCTTGATGTTCATCGGCGGGCGCTGGCAGCCTGGAGGACACAGGAGCATTCCGTTCAACTGACCTGGAACGCCCTCGCAGAGCCCGTCTTAAGCCACAAGCCGCCCTTCGACAATACCGCGCATATCTCCGGCCAGAATCTCTTTGTAAGCGCTTATCATGGCTTCTATACTCTGGGTGATGAGCACGTCCCCTACCCGCAGGCCTGGCAGAAGTTTCCGGTGCATTCCCTGGATTTTGAGGAAGCTGCCGTTGATGGGACTAACCTCCGCCTTTGCTTCCACTCTTATTTTCCCGAGACGGAGCCTGCCGGCCGGTACCAGGTACTTTCCCGGATTCAATTGACGAAGCCCGGCTACGGCCGAAATCAGGGCCATATGCGGAACTTCCTTGCCGACGCTCCATGTGACTCCGGCGATGGTCGCGTTTTCATCACAGTGGATGATTTCTGCCGGCGCTGGAATCTGGATCTTGACGAGTATCAAGTCCACGGCCGGTACGTCCTTCTTGACCGGCAAACCGGATACCGCAACAACCCGCGCGAGTTCTCTTTCTCAATAAAGCTGGTGTAAAATCCGACCAAACGTATGGCGAGGTTCGATCCGGGCTCGAAATTTTTTCGTGCCGGGTTACACTCCGCTACACATCATTATACGCCATTATACATAAAGCAAAACTTTATATAAATTATCGTAAATTATTGTTTTGCAGTTACAAATAAATATACTATATTCGCGTTGCACAAGGGGTTGTGTAGATAAAATGAACCTAAACTTAAACCTATGCAAGCGCTTCCTTCTATTGCTTTCGGGGGTTTCTCCGGTTCCGCCAAGGGTGTTACGGCTCGTCAAGTCGCGGGCCGTACCATCCTTTCGGTGAAGAGCTGGCCCACCGGTCAAACTACCAACGCTCAGGTGGCCCGCCGGGCCTCGATGTCCAAGATCTCGAAATCCTGGAAGCTTCTTTCCAACGATCAGATGCGGGAATGGGACCGTCTCGCGGAACACACCTCCGGGCAGTCCGCCTTTGGCCAGAAGGCCGAGATTTCCGGCATGAACCTTTATATCCGCCTCAATGTCAACAGAGCAATGGCAGGAGAAGCCCTCCTCTCCACTGCCCCGTTGTCCAACGTCTCCGTTCCGAATGTCATCTACAACCAGGTGGCCATCACGCCTGAGCTGGTGGTTTTCGGAGGCGTCAAGCACGAACCTAGCCCGTACAAACTTGTTCTGAAGATGTCTGCCTCCCAGAGCGCCGGCATCTCCAACGGCTGGAGCAAGACCGTCATCATAACGCCTGGTATGGAGGACGACTGGGGTGAGGCCGATGTAACTACTCTCTACCTCAAGACCATCGGAGTTCAGCCGGTTCCGGGACAGAAGGTCTTCATTGAAGCTTACTGGCTGGACACTTCCACCGGCTTCGCTGGCCAGCCTATTCAGGAGTACGCCATCGTTACCGGCGAATCTCCTTACCAGCGCCGTGTCAAGGCCACGATGGACAATCTTGATCCCACTGAAGAAAGTCACGTGTCCACCCTGGACGTGGATTTCTCTACCGGTGCTCCGGTGGCGCAGTTCAACGCTCAGTGCCTGGGCCATAGCAATGTCGCTTCTTCAGAAGTGTACCTGGACCAGCAGCTGCCTTCCGAGATTATCGGTACTGGTATGTGCCTTGGCCGTTCCAATGATGCGGAAGGTCATATCAATGCCCAATCCTACCTGGTGTATATGTATAACCGCAACGGGAAGTCTCAGCTGACTTTCGCCCATCGCGGTGGCACTTACTACACGCATACTGAGGTCTTCGGTACCGGTATCATCTACTAATTCAAAACCACTGCAGCCATGTTCAACAGCATATCCAATAACTTCGGCGCGGGCCAGATAACCTTCAGGGACTATCAGGCCCCCAATTACGTGGTTCTGAATGCCAAGGTCACCTTTGACCCTACGAATCCCGCGTACCAGGCCTGCCAGCAGCTCGAAATCACCGTTCCGGATCTGACCATCGACCGCAGTACTATCGGCGGCGTCTTCGTCCGTTTTATCGAGACGCAGACGTACTCTTGGGGTGATTCCATCTATGATGGCGGCACCGTCCTCAAGTCCTGGATCAAGGACAAGAATACGATTGTCGTCGAGAAGCAGCCGTGGTTCGACAACAACGGTCCGCTCATCCTGTATTTCGTGACGATGTATGCCCAGCTCAATCAGGGCGCGAACACCATCAAAGGAACCAAGCAGCGCCTTACGGTTACGACCGTTGACAACTACCTGAGATTCTCCAGTGACACCTTCTTGGTGGTCTTTGACCACTGGGTGTTCTTGCATCTGCAGTTCTCCAGCTGTGCGTATGCTTACCGTGACTCTGCCTGGGAGGCAACCTTCGAGGAACTCCCTGCAGACATTACTGCGGATGTACCGGTGCCCGGCGGTGGTAACCAATTTCATCAGGACTGCTTCGGTATGGGAGAGTGCCACCTCGAAAACAAGGTCTTTACGATGGACCGCCGTGTAGCAGGATTCTGGGACACCGGCCGCGAGCCGTTTGCCTTCGCTTTCCTTGTTCGTGACAATAATGAGTAAGCCTTATGTCTGAGAAAACCCGCGTAGAACTGACCCGCCTTCAAGGAGGAATCGCCATTGCAAGCTTCTGCATCGGCGCCATCATCTCTCTGGTGTGCCTATTCGTTATCCCGCCCCTGGGCGAGATTTCCAACAGTGCGCTCTTTGCCGCTGGGAACTTCCTGGTCATGTGCGGCGGCGTTCTCGGGGTTAAGGCCAGCACAGAGGTCCGGATGAACAAGATGGAAGCTCAATACAGAAACATTATGAATGAAATGCCAAAACATGCCGATGAAAACGACAGGGACGGCATTATAAATCAATAAGTATGAATACCTCCACCCGCATATTATTCTTATTCGTCCTTCTTGGGGTTGTGTCCTGTGGTGTTGCCCAGCCTGTGACAGGTGTAGACAACACCCGGGTGGAGGTTCATACTGTTACCGAGACCGTTCACGACACTGCCTATGTGGAGCTGCCGGTCATTATCGAGAAGGTGGCCACCCTGGACACTACCTCCACCCTGGAGAACAAGTTCGCCAGATCGGAGGCTTCCGTCAGCGCCGGCATCCTTTCCCATAAGCTCGAGACCAAGCCGGTCCAGCTTCCTGTCAAGGTGGAGACCAAGATTGTCTATAAAGACAGCCTCGTATACCGAGACCGTGTGCAGACTCAGACGGTTGAGGTTGAGAAGAAACTGACAGCTTGGCAACAGGCAAAGATGAAACTGGGCTCAGTGACCCTACTTATCATAGGACTTGCAATAATATACCTTATATTCCTTATTTTCAAACACTTCTAAAACCTAAAACGCTATGAAGTACATTCCTTCCATCGCCTTCGAGGAGATGAGCGGCAGCGCCAAGGGCGTGACCGCTGCAAAGATGAAGAGCCGCAAGTACATCCGTAACCGTGGTTACGGTGGCTCCGTGCGCACTTCTGACCAGGCCAAGGTCAAGAGCGTCTTCAAGATGCTCACCACCAAGTGGAAAACCCTCACCAACGAGCAAATCCTCGCTTGGAACAAGCTCGCCCTCAGCCAGGAGGGTCGCAGCGTGCTGGGCACCAAGGCCAAGCTCTCTGGCTCCAACCTGTTCACCAGGCTGAACTACTGGATCGTCACCCTCGGCGGCCAGGTTCTCGTCACTCCTCCGGAGATCAACTCCGTGGAGGCTCCTTCCACCGCCACCATCGTGTGCCAGGGTGACACCTTCACCTTCAAGCTCGACCAGGCTCCCGCTGACAACGGCGGCATCTACCTGGTCATCGAGGCCACCGAAGGCAAGTCCAACGGTGTTTCCCGTGCCCATGCCTCCGCATCCGCCATCAAGCTCGTTGAGGAACCCACCGCCGCCGCTGTCGACATCCGTGCCGATTACGTGGCCAAGAACGGCGCTCCCAGCGCTGCCGCTCCCAAGATCTTCTTCCGCTACTACCTGGTCGACTCCAGCACCGGCGTCAAGTCTCAGGTCATGCTGGCGGAGACCAAATGGGTCGCAGGAGCTTAAACCATCCCAGGTCCACGTGACCAAGCTTAAACCTCTCTGCCCTGGCACCCTCGGTGCTGGGGCTTTTTGTATGGTACTGATAAGGCCCCTGCCAGGGGGTGTACCGGCAACGCAACTCTTGGGCATCCAAATAGCTCAAAGGAAGCTTCCAAGGATATTCCACTGAAAGCGAAGCGGTGCGGCGCAAGCCGCACTGCCTTTTTGTATATGTATATACCTCTTTTCTCTCCCTTCGGGCGGGGTATGTCGGTCGATTACGCACTGTCGTCGAGGCGTGCGTCCCTGGGAGGCCTATGGTGCTGGCAGTCTCACAGACGCGGAGGTTGAGGCGGTGGCTGTGTGTGGCGTCTGCGAGTCTGCCAGTGCCATAGGGCGCGGAACGAAGTGGAGCGTGGCCCCGGAGGCGGTCTGGAAGGTGTGGGAGGATGGCGGGCTTTGGCGGGACCACGGACGGGAGACCTTAGGCTCCCGGCCGCCGCCAAAGACCGACAGCCAGTGTGTGGACAGACGGCCTCCGGGGCCTGGGCCGGGACGGCCCAAAGGAGTGAGCGCGTGATGACGTTGATGCGGGGTACAACGGTCTTCGCGAACTGGCACTGTCCCTCGAATAGAAGCACGAAGCTAACAACGCTGATGCGGGGGCACCGGCGCAGTCTGTGGCTGGCAGCGTGGAGGGGCAGCGAGGCCGTAGGTCTTGATGCCCTGGAGCGATGACTGGCACTGTCTGCGCCAACGGCCGGGACGGCCGTGTCCTGGGCGCCCGGAAGGCTTCTGGCGGGATTCTTCCCGGCAGAGGCCTGGAGGAATAGCGACCAGGTATAAACAAGCCGTAGGCTTACCGCGGAGGAACGGTGCCGGAAGTGGTGTGGCAGGCTTGTCCTGCCACACGACTGGAGGTGCCGGGCCGACCCCAAGCGAAGCGCTTAAGGCGGCGGACTGCTCGCACTGCACTGACGCTGCCTGCGGGCTCCTGACGGTCGAGTAACACTGACGCTATGCGTGGTGGCACTTTGCGCCTTCGAATTGAAGTACTGCCGTTCCCTCAACGCTCGCGCAAAGTGCGCAGCCCCCTGACGGGCCGGGTCCCGGGTGGCCCTTGAAGGGGGCTGCTTGTCCGACGCCGCCTCACCCGGGAGTTCGGAGGCAGGACACTCGCAACTCACTGACGGAGCGTACTTAACATAATCCGGATTGTGTGCGAAGCGGAAACAAGCGCCGCTTGCGGCGACTTGTTACACAATCCCGATGGGATTATGTTAATGTACGCGGATTCGGGGCACTGGCGGTCGAGCTGGCAGGACGCCTCCCGGGTGATTATCTCCCTTGGGGGCCGGGGGGATAAACCAGATGCAAGTCTGTGACGGACTTGCTCCGGCACAGTCTTGCATACCGCTTTCTCTTTATAAGTGCGGGAGCTTTGCTGCGCAGGCCATTTGTGCGGTGGGGCGTCCGTGAGTCTGTGGCCGGCTTGTCCGGTCACAGTCTCACAGCGAAGGGTGGCAATAGAGGTTGCTGGTCTGGCTGTTTGGGCGGAGGCTTTGCCGGAGACCAAACTGACAGACGAGCAAGTACCGCTTTTCTTATCGACCTTGGCAACGGTAGGACGGTGGATCTGGGCACCATCGGCCTTGGTATCCTTCCATCGGCCCGTAACGGAAATAACGGGAACTGCGGGAGTTGCGGAAAGGGCGGCGGTTTCATCGTTCGGAGAAAAATGTGTAATTTTGTAGAACGATGTGAAAGGAAGGAATGAAAAGACTGATTGACTCTTTTATTCAATATGCTACTGCGCCTGCATTCCTGGATGCAATTCTGGCGTGGCGGGTCCCTTCTTTTCCTTATAGCGCTGAAGGTCTTGTCTTTTGGTCTGAAGAACAGTGGTGGAATTTGACGACGGAGGTTGTTGATGCAATCAAGAGCCAGGCCGGATTACCCAACCAACTTTATAATTATATCGTCCCTATCCTGGATAGATTACACGGTGTTTCAGAGGAGATTTTTCCCGAACCGGAATCATTTTGGAACCAGCCTGCCGAATACGCTTGTTCGGCTGAAGGTGGAAGATCTGTTACTCCAGAGTCAGATGCTGACCGTGTAGTATGGCGCCTTCGAAACGATTTGCATCGTCTTGGTGCTATTATCCAGTCGGCGCTGCTTGAAAGCAATCAGGGAAAGGACCTGTTTTTTTATCAAGATGAATCGCATTCTGAGCTCCTTTCTTGCATTCGCACATACGACATCGCCTCGGTTCGGCATTGGGGGTACCTTCATACACTGAAGCTGACAAAGGGTATCCGACTCCAGCCGGTTGACATCCTGTATTGGCCGGTTCAGAGAGCAAAAACAATAGAGTTTTACAGGAATCTTTGCATCCAGGCCAATCTATGTGACGTAGATGAAATCAATTCCTTCTTCAGGTCTGTAGCTGAATGCTTTAAGAATGCCACCCTTTTTGATAAATCCGCATTCATAGGGCAATGTGATAGTTTGAGACAGCACTGTCTGGATATTGCTAACTCTCAATACACGCTGCTGGAAAAGACGATTTTCGTGACTTCGTTGTTGGGAACCTTGTCTTTGTGTTGGAATCCGTCAATGCCCAAGAGTCGTGTCCCAGAAGGTGTAAAAGAAGTTTACGACCGATTTCTTGAAATCATTGACGATGTCTTTACCCATTGTGATGAAGCCCTTTGTTTCAGAGATTTGTGCAAAGAACTTGGTATTGTCAATTGTCCGATAGTCGGTGAAGATAATGGCCCTACCAACATGCCTAATAAAGAACAGCTGGGTAAAACGCTCCTGGAGGATATTGTTGAGGAGCAGAAATTCAAGAGCGAAGTTGAAAGATTCCATCATTACCTGAATATTAGCGGTGTTGAAAGGGCAAGTCTGTTAATCTATGCTTTGTTTATGGCATATCGCGTCACTGAAGACGGCGATTTAAGTATTTCCAATACAGAGGAATTACGCAAGTATGCATATAAGCCACAGGGCATTTTGGAAGACTACCCGGGATGGGACGCCCTCCGGGAAGAAATTGTACGGGAGATAACGGATCGTTTATCTGATTCCAGACGCCTCAAAACATATCTCCAAGGTCTAATTATTCCTCTACAGCGGTTCTCCGTTGGCGAAGAAGCACCGATAGAATATCGCATTGCTCGTTCAATAACAAGTGTTTCGTGCCTTTTTCACCTTGGACTCACGATTCGAAACATTCCTCCCCTTCTTGCCGTGACCTGGATGCGGAATACTGAGGGGGTCGTTGTTGAGGAGTCAGCATTATCTGGGAATAAGTTCAAAGAATTGTACCCAGATGCCGAGAAACGCTTCCAGAAAGCTATGGCCGGTATTCATTTGATCACATGTGTTCCCAGGGCCAGGACGGCATTCAGAGCATTGGATTCTTACTGTACGCTGATTGAATCGGTGTTGTTGGAGAACAAGGCCAAGTATGACCTGTTTTATTATTTCAACCTGTTTGGCGTTCAACTTACCAGATATATCGATACGACAAACTTTGAAGATCTTCGCGGATGGACACCCCAATATGCCCGGATCGTTTCTCAGGATATTCGATTCCTGTTTGCAGATAATCCTTTCTCCGGCAATTATTCCAGACGAAAAGATCTGTGCTCCTTCGAATCTGTCAATTCTCTTTATTATCAGGCAATAGAGCCCGTCCATAAGGGGTTGATACTGACCGATTCAGAACTTAAGCGCATAGAAATTCACGGCAAGACTGTTCTAAAAGGAGAGCTGGAGGATTTACTGGATAGCGGAAAAAGTGATGATGAAGTCAAGGCGGAGATTATAAGGATATTGGGGACGCTTCATATCTGCAACCTATCCGAGTACAATGACCTGACCGGTATTGTACGTTATTATCTGACCGAAATTAGGGACGCTTTGTTGCAGTCAAGCCGTCAGATTTGTATGAATGCATTTTTCCTTGATTTGAAATACAAGGAATTGGCTCCCAAAGATTTCCCTCCCATAGTTGATGCAGAAGTGCTTTTGTATCGTCAAAAACAAATATGCATGAGGTGTATTCGAAAAAAATGCACTTATCGTATTTCCGAGATTGATGGTTATAAGGAGATTACAAGAGAAGAACTTATAGAGTTATCTCAAGAGTTCATGGATGCTCTTTTGGAGGATGGCTTCCTTAATGACGATTACACTTGGAAGGGTCTGCATTACCTGGCCGCTTATGCTGCTAATATTATTAGTAATAACACAGCGGACAAACGTGTCACAAGCGCTGCACTGGAGCGCGTATTCCATCTTTACAATTTGTCTAAACAAACATCAAAGGATTGTTTTCACACAAGGAATTTAAAACCCATTTATGACTGCTTTAATAAGCGTGGCTTGCCTTGTGAGACTACACTCATTATTCTTGATCCCCCTAATAGTAAGGGGTAAACTCAGGGGTAAACTCGGCTAATTACCCCTCTGAACCTAAAAAAAAGTTGTGCCTTTGTGCCCAGAAGCCATGAACGGCGACTGGGCTTTTTTGTTGTGCCCTGGCCGGTTCTGGCAAGTTTTAATACAAAACTACTATGGCACACGACCTCAATAAACCCCTTTTTCAGTACACGGCCAGCGAGCTCATAGAGGTGTTGCAGGAAGCGTTCCCTTCTCTTAAGAGCAGTGCTGAGGAAAAGCCTGAATCGCAAGATGGGCCTACATTTACCGGGCGCTGTGCGTTCGGCGTCGCCGATATCTGCGCTGAGCTCAGAATCTCTAGAAAGACCTTCTACAACTGGAAACCCTGGCTCGGAGAAGCCATTCGCCAGGCTGGACGGAAACCTGTCCTTGATTTGGAGTATGCCTTCAAACTGATGGAGCGTCAGGGAGTCAAGTCTGACCAGGAGAAGTAATGATTACCCGTAATGACATACTGCGGAAGACGCATTACGGTCTGAGTATCATCGGCCATTTCCTGCGGGAGCATTATCCCGAGGAGGTGGTGATGCATTTGGTGGGCCGTGATGCGGGGATGTGCCCGAATCCTTGGGATGAAGGCCGTCCTACGCTGCATGTTTGGCACGAGAAGGTGCATCCTGAAAAGAGTCTGTCGGATGAGGTTGCCCGTTATCACGATGAAAGCGGGCATATTGCCGATGGGGATTGCTTTGATTACGCTGTGCTGGAGACGGGGCTTCACGATCAGGAGCTGTTTGTGTGGCTTGATGAGACGCTGTCGCTGCATATTGCCAAGCCAGTGAACTTCTATGAGAAGCCTGTGCCGGTTCCCGTCACGGAGACAGCGGTTTCTACGGAATCGACGGATAAGGATCTTCTGGATGTTTTCGTCATTCCCCGCTTCTCCTTCTTCAAGGCGCCTATCCGCAATACCATCCCCTACAAGGCTATTACCCCATTCCAGGCATGGAAGTACATCACTGGCCCCTATGCCGCCAAGGTAACGGAGGATCTCCGGAACCTGACTGATAAGAAGGCCGCGCGTGCATATAAGGCGCAGCACTTTGCGTATGCTTGTTTCTCCGGGGATTTCTCCAAGCGTAGCGATGATGCCGTGCTGTCGCTTTCCGGTCTGATGTGCCTGGACTTTGACCATGTGGCATCCGTTGAAGAGTTGAAGGGCCGCCTTCTGAAAGACAAAATGCTGGAGACGGTGCTGCTTTTCCGCAGCCCGAGCGGCGATGGGATTAAGTGGGTGGTGCGGATTGAGTATGACGGGCATACGCACCAGCAGGTGTTTTCGGCCATCCAGAACTATGTGCGCGAAACCTATGGGGTTGAGGTGGACCCGAGCGGGAAGGATATCTCCCGGGCGTGTTTCCTCCCCTGCGATCCGGATGCCTTTATCGGCGAAAACTACAAGGAACAGTAGCAATGAAGAAGATGAAGCTGAACATAGATGAATGGGAGCAGAAGGTTCCCCAAAATGCCACCGGCCAGGAGGCTGCGAAAACTGCCGTGAATGCAGTGGAGGCGCAGAGCGACATCGATGTGATTGTGGATCGCATCGAGGAGGCCGGTGTGGACATTACCGGGACTTACCAGGCTTGGTTAAGCGTGGGATTTGCCCTGGCTGATGAGCTGGGCGAAAGCGGTCGGTCTTATTTCCACAGGATTTCCCGTTTCTATGCCGGTTATTCGCCTGAAGAGGCTGATAAGCAGTATGACCACTGCCTGAGTTCCAAGGGGTCCGGCATCACCATCAAGAGCCTGTACCAATTGGCAAAGGAGAATGGTATCAGCTTGATTACCAAGTCTTCCGCAGTTCCCGCAGAACCCGTTGTTTCCGCAGCTCCGGATGTAGTGGAGGATGTCCAGATGCCTACCTTCTCGCCCCAGACTTATACCCGACTTCCTCGCTTCCTTGCGGATATTGTGGCTGTGGCCACGACGGATCAGGAGCGCGATACGCTGCTGATTGGTTCCATTGCCACACTTAGCGCCGTGCTTCCTAATGTGTATGGCGTTTATGACCAGAAGACGGTTTTCCCCAACCTGTATTTCTTTCTCACCGCTCGTGCTTCATCCGGCAAAGGGCGCTTGTCTTTGTGTTCCAGCCTGATTTCCTCTATCGACAAGGAATTGATGGACCAGAATGCGGCAGCCCAGGAGGCCTATGAACTGGCCGAGCGTGCTTACCAACACGACAAAAAGAACCTGGATGCACGAAAGCCGCAGGCGCCGCCTTTCCTGAAGATACTCATTCCTGGAAACGTGTCGGCCACGGCGCTCTACAAAATCCTGTACGACAACGGCGGCCGGGGGCTTCTCTTCGAAACTGAGGGCGATACCATCACGGTTGCCGTGTCCAGCGATTTCGGCAATTACAGCGATAGCCTCCGCAAAGCTTTCCATGGCGAGCAGATCAGTTACCACCGCCGGAAGGACAATGAGCATGTTGAGGTACAGCATCCTCAGCTTTCTGTGGTATTGAGCGGCACACCGATGCAGGTGCTGGGATTGATTCCGGATCCGGAGAATGGTCTGTTTTCCCGTTTCCTGTTCTACTACCTGGAGAGTCAGCTGGACTGGAAGGACGTCTTCGCCCATAGCGACGCCCGTCCGCTGGATGACCAGTTCCGCGATTTCGGGAACAGGATGCACGACTTTTACAATGCGTTGGCGAAACTCACCGACCCCTTGCGTTTCTCCTTCACTTTGGAGCAGCAGGCCCGCTTCAATTCCTTCTTTGCCGCTGAACAGGCTCGCATCTTTGCCGTCTGGGGCGATCCTATGCTGGCCACCGTGCGCCGCCTTGGGCTGTGTACCTTCCGCGTAGCGATGATTCTGACAACCCTTCGCCGTATGGAGACTGGCGACCTGTACACGCCGGAGGTGTGCTGCGATGATGACTTTGATACTGTGCTGGATTTGGCCGCTGTGCTGCTTCATCATGCTGAGAAGGTGTACAGCTCCATCTATGGCAAACAGCCGCTGGGACAGGCACCTGCGACCGGTAACCTGAAGCAGATCTTCTTTGACAATCTTCCCGATGAGTTCGAGACGGCCGATTATGTAGCCATCGCTAAAAGCATTGGTCTGAACCCGCGCACCGCCGAAGGGTATATCAACAAAGCCGCCAACAACCGCAACGGCCTTGAAAGGATTGCCCAGGGGCGCTATCACAGAATTCGTTAAACCTCTAAATATTAATGTGTAATGAAAATCCTGATTGACAACGGCCACGGCTTCGACACGCCTGGGAAGCGTTCTCCTGACGGGCGCTTCCGGGAGTATGCCTGGAACCGTGTGTATGCTGATGACATTTATCAGCACCTCAACTACAGGGGCTACGATGTGGAGCTCCTGGTACCCGAAGGTCAGGACATCAGCCTGAAGGAACGCGTGCGTCGCGTGAACCGTTTCTGCAAGGAACTGGGCCGCGAGAACGTGATTCTTGTGAGCATCCACGTGAATGCTGCCGGCAACGGCGAGCAGTGGCATCTGGCCCGTGGCTGGAGCTGCTACACCAGCGTGGGAAAAACTGCGGCCGATGATCTGGCCACCTGCCTCTGTGAAGCTGCCATCAAGTACCTGCCCGGGCACAAGATGCGCTTCGACCGCTCCGACGGCGATTCCGACCAGGAACGTGACTTCTACATTCTCCGGAAATCGGCCTGCCCTGCCGTACTGACCGAGAACCTCTTCATGGACAACGAAGAAGACGTTGCCTTTCTGGAGTCCGACGAAGGCCGCCGGGCCATTACTTCCCTCCACGTTGAGGGTATCTGCAATTACATCAAATTCACTCAAAACAACAAAGCATTATGAAAACAATCAACCCCATTGCTTTGGCAAAGAACATCCTGCTGATGGTTCAGTTTGCCGTTATTATGCGCTATGAGAAGCTGGGCTTGCTGTTTGGCTCTACGGCTTTCAAGCCCTCTCACAGCGATTACTACAAATTCATTGAAACCTGCCGCACCGTTTCCGGCAAGACCGAGCTTTGTGAGGGCGTTACCGCAAAGTTCGCCACGATGAGTGATGCCCAGAGGGCATACAAGGCGGTTCCGCAGGTGGATTTGGACCAGTGTCCGCCTTACCGTACGGAGTTTATCGGCTGTGTCTGGACCCGTAAGGATAAGACCAAGACCTTCCTGTACCGTACGCTTCCGGAGGTGGATGTGACCCGCAGTCCGATTGAGATGGATGCTGCACACGTTCTGTATGAGGCGCTGGTGAACCATCGTCCCTTTTCCGTTGAGGAAGCCAACTTGCTTCTCCATGATCTGACGCAGGAGTTGCCCCGCTGGACTCTCACTTTCGACAGGGGCGTCACCCTTTGCCACACTCTTCCCATGTACGAGGATCACTGCCATATCACCAGTATCCGCCGCATGATTGACGGCAAGGTTCTTCTCGTTCGCCCGAACGGCGTTGAAATGCCGATGAATTTTGAGCTGCTTCCCACTTGGGGCCAGGGCATGGTGTTCAAGCGCCTGCTGGAGATTGATACCATCCGCGAGTTTGCCGAACGCCTGAAGCCCGGTTACTCTGACGAAGAGATTGCAGACGCTTTCAAGAGCCTGGTCTTTGATCTCAGCCTCCGCGAGCACAAGCTGGACCGCCGCAACATCAGCGACGAAGAGTTTGACTGGGAAGAGAATACCCGCTTTCTTTTCAACCGTAAGATTATCTATATCCAGGGGTTCCTCTGTCACTTTGACTTTGACTCCAAGATGCTGAGGGTGGAGGAAGAATTTGATTCTCCGTATGCGAAGCACCTTTTGGACCAGCTGGGTAAGGGCCTCAACCTCACTGGCATCAAGAAGCTGGATATGGAACTTGGTGAGCCCTGCCTTCTGCTTACGTACAAGGATGCCGATGGCGCTGTCCACGAGTATGAGATCTTTGGTGCCGACGACAATACCGACCTCATTGAGAACCTCTACAAGTTCATCCTGGACGTTGAGGACCATATGCCGCTCTACTATGAGATTATTGGGGATACCCTGATGTCCACCCTTGAATAAAAAGTAATTACAACCCCTTAAAACATTGTAAGTTATGGAAAAGTATCTGCTTGTGAAGCTTTATTTCCTGGATCTGCTGATGCGCAATTTCCGCTGCATCCGCAAGCTTGCCGAACTGGTGGGCGCTGATCTGCACAAAGGCGTGATGTCTTACCTTTGCTATTCCTATATCGTGGTAGCCCTGGAATATGCCCAGGGCCACCGCGGTGGCCTTTCGATGCATTGTTCCTTCAGTAATTATGAATTGAGCATTGATGGCGAGAAGGTCATTATCGACGAACTTGTCATGGATGAGCACAAAGATGTTTTCATCAAGACTCCTGATGGCAGAATAGTGGAATTGACGCCTCCTTACTGCACCTATGAGATGGTTGACCAGATGGCGCTCTCCCTACCACCCGTCCAATGGGACGATTTCTTTTGCCCCCGTGCCAACTTCTATTCGGCGGGCATTCCGAACGGACATCCGGAGCTCAAGGCCATTGCAACTCCGGAGTTTACCATGGATCTGGATACACCGGCACATACGATGAGTCCTGCCCAGACCTTGTATAAGACTCTCTACCTTGGCGCGACGCCGTCCCAGCAGGAAGTTCTGGCCTTGCTGGAGCAGCTGACCGGATTCTATGATGACAACAAGTTCTGGTTTAATGAGCCGGTGTGTATCCGCCTCTTTGCCGGTGCCAAGAAACTCAAGCACGTGATCTTCGGCATCTGCCTCAACGAGAATGATGAACTCGCCCCGATGGGCAAGAAAGGCGAAGCGCTCCCCGTGCTCCTGGAGGAATGCCCGGCTTTTATTCTGGCCGATGTATTTGACGCCGCTCGCCGTACCGGACCTCTGGAGCGCTATTCCCAGCGCAACCTCAATGGTGATGTTAATTGCCTGGAAGGAGGAGAAGCAGAGAGCGAAGAGGATTATCAGGAAAAGCTGGAGAATTACATTAAGGAGGCATTTAACATCCTGGAACAGGATATCCGGTACGCCAAGGGCCATCCCGAGTTGCACCTTCTGGTGAAGAAGGATCTCTCCTACCAGTCCTGGTATCCTATCATCTACCATATGGCTGATGCCGCCCCCGTCACTCTGCAGGACGGCATCTGCCTGATGGGCTTTACCGATGACTGCTGCCCCCGGATCCTGTATCACGGCAACTTGGGATATCTTCCCAGCTATCCCGATGCCGAGACAGGTTTCATCGTAGCACTGCTGGAGGGCCCGCTCAGGAACAAACTCATCCGCAGCGCCCGCTATTACAGCACCAATCCGGGCAAATTCTATGACAGGATGATGAATGAAGTGCTCAAGCAGCTGAACAATTCCGATTCTTCCGCCTCCCATTGGGCTAAGTACATCCGCTGTGAGGGTTGCGGCCCCCTGCCTGAAGACACCGACACTGCCGCTTCTCTCCCTGTGAAGGATCATCTTGACCACATGCGCCGCAGTATCAAGACTCTCTCTTTCCATTATAGTATGATTGTCCTTGACCTGGAGACCATGAAGATGAATTTCATCCGCACCTTCATCGACCTTTACGGCGTCAAAGGCCGCATCAATGTGTTCCAGATTCCCTTGGAAGGCGAAGATGTCTGCTATGCTCTCCAGTTCCGCGACGCACCCGACTATAACCATCCCGGCCGCGTGGTCACCATCCGCAAGGTTGATTTTGATGAAAAGGACGTCCCCAGCGTGGAGTACGAATTTGAGCGCCCCCTCCTCCGCGATAGCGGCAAAGTGGACCGCCTCATCTACACCGCCGGGGAAAATTCCACCCGCATCAGCTACCTTTATTGGCTCCTTCTCAAGATCCATCAGCATCCTGGTTCCTACATCATAGAAAACGGCGCCATCCGTCCCGCCAAGAAGAAATAAGGACGGATACTAAGGGTTAGGTTTTTGCTTTCCGATCGCCCCGGCCAGAGATGGTGGGGGCGATTTTTTGTGGATGTACCACGAAATGACACACACAATAGCTATCTTTGCAAAACAAACACACAGACCATGATAGACAAGCACGCAGCCCGAATTGACATTTTCAACTCCACACTAACTCTCCTGCAGCAGGGTTGGTATCTGGCCAAAGATGGCAGTACAGTCAAGCTTCCTGACGTCAAGGACGTGATGGCGGCAGCCCGGATGTACAATGAGCCTGTCCGTGTGCTCATCGACCCGAAAGAGCCTATCAAAACGGAAGTGCGCGTAGAGAATAAGGATTGCGTTCTGGTTGCCAAGCAACTCATTGATGATGGCTACAGGCCGGCCATGCTGAATCTGGCCGATCTTTACACGCCGGGCGGGCTGGTTGAATATGGCTCCGGCGCCCAGGAAGAGAACCTCTGCAGGCGCAGCAATCTTATTCAATCGCTTTACCAGTTCTCCCACGCCCGCATCTATCAGTATCCGGACCTGGGCCTCGTGCAAAGCCCCAATCAATATCCAATGGACGAACGTTACGGCGGCATATACAGTGGTATCGTGACATTTTTCCGCGGCCCCGAGTCTGAGGGTTCTATGCTTGAAGAAAAGTCCTACAACATCCCCGTCATATCTGTCGCAGCCATCAGTGGTCCTCGTATTGGTCCCGACGGTATGATGTCCAAAGCCGATGCGGATCTGACACTCGACAAAATCCGTACGATCTTCCGTATTGGCAAGGCCCACCTCCACGATTCTCTTGTACTGAGCGCCCTTGGCTGCGGCGCCTTTGCCAACCCGCCGGTACACATTGCCAAGCTCTTCCATCAAGTTATGGAGGAGGATGAGTTCAGGGATGTCTTCAAACTTATCGATTTCGCCATCTTGGACGGCTATCGTACCGGTATGAAGCACAATCCAGAAGGCAATTTCATTCCATTTCAGCGGGAATTCTGCAAATAGTTTTCGCCTGTACCGACTTTTGGGACACCCTTCCGTTAACTTTGCAACTGAACATTAAAGAGCAAAGCAATGGAAAGGACAATTACAGTTACCGGACGCGGCGCCATCCACGTGGTTCCCGACGTCACCCGCATCGAAGTCACCGTCTCCGGTGTCTTCAAAACCTATCAGGAAGCATACGACCGAGCCAAGGAAAACTTCTCCAAGATGGTCCAGATCCTGGAGTATAACAAGAAGCCCGGCTCCTTGGCCAAGACCGTCCGCATGGACATCTCTGACCACGAGAAGAGCGTCAAGGACAGCAAAGGCTACCACATCTACTACGAGAAAGACGGTTATCAGCTTTCCCAGCGCATCAAGATTGACCTCGGCATCGACAACGTTCTTGTGAACAAGATTGTGCGCGGCGTTGGTAAATTCATCGAGGATGCCCAAATCAACATCGGCTATACCGTCCAGGATCCCCGTCCGCACCAGTTGAAGATGTTGGAAAGGGCTGTCAAAGACGCCCGCGAGAAGGCCTATATCATGGCATCTGCCCTTGGTTGTATGCTTGCCGAGGTGAGCGAAATCAACTACTCCCATGAAGATGTCCATATCTACTCGCAAGCGCGGAACATTCATTCCACTGCCGAAGCAAAAGCCAGTACGGCCGAGAGTCTGGACATTACTCCTGAGGACTTGGCCATCAGCGACGATGTAACGGTTGAATGGGTTTTGGTAGGCAAACCTGCTAATTCGTAAAGAGCCTCAATTACACTCTCTTACACATAATTGCTGGGAATTCCGGGCAAAATCGCTATATTTGTTAGTTTAAGAGCCAAAGAATGGACGGATTGAAACACATACAAGAAGAGTCGATAGACATTAGGGAGAGCAATTTGTATTCTCAGTCCCCGGAATTGCTGCAAATTCTCCTCAAAGACCATACGACCCAGAAGAATATATTCTGGGCTACAAGCGACTATAATAATCTCGGCGCTGGTTACGATTACAAAGACGAAATAACTCCTGAAAAGATTACTGGCGACAATGGCCAGGTAATAATGCCTCGTGTTCTCAAAGAAAAGCAGCTGCAGCAAGCCCGAGTCCGGGACAAGGCTGAAGTTTTCACGCCCTCCTGGATATGCAACGCTCAGAACAATCTTGTTGACAATGCATGGTTCGGGCGAGAGAACGTATTCAATACGGAGTTCTTTGAGGATGGCGCCCATTTTTGGACCGTGACTGAGGGAAAAATCCAGTTCCCCAAAGGCAAGACATGGAAATCCTACGTGAAATCCACCCGTCTGGAGATTACCTGCGGTGAGGCTCCCTATCTTGTCAGCCGTTATGACTCCACCACAGGAGATTTCATCCCAGTTCGTCAGAGAATCGGTTTACTGGACCGTAAACTTCGCATTGTGTCCGAGAACACCTCAACGGTGGAGGAATGGCGCGAATGGGCCAAGATTGCGTACCAGAACACTTACGGCTTTGAATGGCAGGGAGACAACCTTCTGCTTGCCCGCGAGGCTCTGTTGTACACCTATGTTGATTTTTACGCAGACCGCTTCTTGGATTCTCCCACGTTGGATGATCTCAAAGAGATTGCTGAGATTATCTCCTGGAACTTGTGGCAGATGGACGGTCTGAAAGGCGTTGTCCCTGACAGTTGCCACGAGGTAAAGTTGGCGATGTCCCTATTTGACGAAAGCGAAGTAGAGACTCACCGATGCCCCGGTTGCGAAAAGAATGACATACGCCAGCATAACGGGCAGCAATGCATGATAATGGATTGGGAAAAGAATGAGGCGGTAAAATATATATCACTCATCAAACGATAACCGGTCTATGGATACCTCAATCGTTGATAAAATCATAACAGGGCGTGTTCAGCCTCATATTTATGCCTTCCGCACAGGAACCATTCCTGATTATTTAAAGGTTGGTGATACCTATCGCCCTGTTGAGGTACGTCTGGAAGAGTGGCGCACTCACTATGAGTCTTTGGTAGAAGTCTACCGGGATAAAGCTTCTGTAAGCGATGATGTTTTCTTTAGAGATTATGCGGTTCATCAGTACTTCCGTGAGGTACTAAAACTCTATCAATTACAGAAAAAAGATCTAGCCCAAGGTATTTACTATTCAGATGAGTTTTATCGTGGAGCCACAAAACAAAATGTCGAATCCGCTGTAGAGGATATTCGAACGGATTTTAACAATAAGGGGCACCATTATCATTACTATCGATTCGAAGATAGCCGCATTCCTTACGAGGAGCATTACCCTCGTAACGAGAAACCTTTTGATCCAAGAAAGGAGCAAGCAGATACAGTAGCTAATTTCTTAAAAGCAAAGGGCCAAGGACGGACGAACCTTCTTATGTACGCGGTTATGAGGTTCGGCAAATCCTTCACCGCGATGCTCTGCGCGCAAGCTATGGATGCGAAGCTGGTTATTGTCCTATGTGGCAAGACCGCGGTGAAGGATGAGTGGCAACGCAACGTTGAGATTCCACAAAACTTTGAGGGATATTCATTTAAAACCAAGGAGGATCTTGAAAGGAATCATAACCTCATTTCTGCGGCCAAAGAAAATGGGGATAAGATTGTTCTTTTCTTGACATTACAAGACCTCTCAGGTGATGATATTAAAGAGCGGCATAGAGAGTTATTTGGAAGCGATATCGATCTATTAATTGTAGATGAGACGCATTTTGGCGCACGTGCTCCTGAATATGGAAAGGTAATCCAGCAAGAGTTTAGTGTTAGTTCTTCTACTGGGAAGAATGAAGCAAAGGACGAAGATGACATTCATGATGTTGATACTTTAGTTAAGCAACTGCAACCTAAAATCAAGCTTCATCTATCAGGAACTCCATACCGCATTCTAATGGGTAGTGAATTTGCCCCTGAAGATGTTATTGCTTTTTATCAATTTACAGATATTGTTGACGCACAAGAAAAATGGGATAGAGACAATCTCAATAATCCCAAAGCAAGAGAATGGGATAACCCTTATTACGGTTTCCCACAAATGGTACGCTTTGCCTTTAATCCAAGCGCGTCAGCTCGCAAATTGTTAAAAGAACTGAGAGAGAACGGCAAGACCTGTGCTTTGACTGCACTTTTTAAACCCATATCGATACAGAAAGATGCTGATAATCAGTATCGAATATTTGAGCATGAGAAAGAAGTCCTTGAGTTATTAGAGGTTATAGATGGGAATCGTGAGGATGACGAACTTTTGGGATTTCTGAATTATGACAAGATAAAAGAAGGACAAATGTGTCGTCATTTGGTATGTGTCCTTCCATTCCGGGCCTCTTGTGATGCTTTTCAAGCTTTGGTTGAATCAAATCGAGACCATTTCAAGAATCTTTCCCAATATGAGATTCTCAATATTGCCGGCCACGATTGTCCCAGTGATTTAGAGAAGCCGGAAGATGTCAAGCGTAAGATAAAGACGTATGAGGATCAGGGTGTTAAAACAATCACACTGACTGTCAATAAAATGCTTACCGGAAGTACGGTCGAGTATTGGGATACGATGCTTTTCTTCAAGGATACTTCCTCTCCTCAGGATTATGATCAAGCCATATTCAGGATACAGAATCCTTATGTCAAGGAAATGAAGGATGACCAAGGAGACGATATCAAGTTCAATATGAAGCCCCAGACTCTTCTGGTTGACTTTGACATTGATCGTTTGTTCCGCCTTCAAGCACAGAAATCAATAGCATACAATGCCAACGTAGATGTCAATGGTAACGCTGAGTTAGAAAGGCGGATGAGGCGTGAGCTGGAAATTTCCCCGGTCATCGTTTTAAATAAAGATCGTCTGACGAAGGTCATCCCGAATGACATCATGGAGGCCATCAGCGAATACTCCAAGAATAGGAGCGTTGCCGATGAGGCTAAAGAAATCCCTGTGGATATGAGGCTTTTCGACGACCCTGTTATCCGTGCTGAAATTGACCGACAGGGGGCTATTTCTTCAAAGGAGGGTCTTTCAACCAAACCTTACAAAGGCGAAGAGGAGGATATTGATACTGGGAATGATTCAGGAGTCAACACCCCTCCGGAAGAAGAGACACAGGACAAAACGAAGAAGGAGAAAGATACCCCTGAGGATATGTTCCGGAAACGGTTTGCCACTTACTATTCAAGGATTTTGTTTTTCACCTTCCTGACCAAAGATAGCGTTACGAATCTAGATGAAGTGATTGCTGCCGTTGATAATGGAGGCGACAACACGCGCCTTGCCCGCAATCTTGATTTAAGGAAGGATATTCTTGTCCATTTAAGGCAGGTGATGGACGGCGTCAAACTGGGAGCGCTTGAGTTCAAAATTCGCAATCTCAATAAACTGGAGAGAGATGATGATGTACCTCCACTTGAGAGGGCTAAGACTGCGATGCGACGTTTCAGTCGACTGTCTGAAGCAGAAATAACGACTCCTGAAAATATAGCTAGAGATATGGTAGCCCTCCTGCCTGCTGATTGTACTCCGGATATGCGATTCCTGGATATTGCGGCCAAGCAGGGAGAATTCGCAATTGCCTTAGTAGAAAGGTATGGGAATGAGATTAAGTCAAACATCTGGTCATTGCCTACATCTGGAGTGGCCTATGAGTTCACGAGGAAGGTATACGAATTCCTCGAAATGCCAGTTGAAAACATAATTGACAAGTATATTGCCTTATCATTGTCTGCTGAAAGTGAGACCAATTACCAAGAACTTTTTGATTTATTGCAAGATATGAGATTTGATGTCATTGTGGGAAATCCGCCGTATCAGGATCCTCGGGCCACTGAGAGAGCTGGAATTAATAAAGCATTCTCATCAGCAATCTATCCTTCTTTTGTAGAAGTATCCAGATCTTTGCGCCCTAAATACATAACAATGATTACTCCGAGCCGATGGATGACGGGAACGGGGCAAGGTATCTCTGAAACTTGGGTATCGGAACTTGTAGACAGCAACCACTTTATGGAGATTCAAGATTTTTACGATTCCACGGAGTGCTTTAAAGAGGTTGAATTGAAGGGCGGAGTTAGTTATTTTATCTATAGTGATTCCTATACAGGCAAATGTCGTTATGTATTGCACCAGGCTGGAAAAGTCTATGAATCAACTGTCAATTTGAACGCTCTAGGAACTGGAATTGTTGTCCGTGACCCTAAAGCTTTAGCTATTATTGGCCGAATAAAGGCGGTAGAAGGCAATTATTATGAGGAGGGTCGTTCTTTCGCTAATTTAGTCGGGCCACAGCATTTCTTCGATAAAGATGGAAAACTGACAACGAGATGGAAAGGCTACAAACTGCGGAAGAGTAAGGCGTACAAAATTAAGTACTATCTCAATCGCCAAGTCGAGCCTCAAGGTTATGCCTGGATTAAAGAATCCGACATACCTAAAAATGCCGAGATTGTCCCTCTTCACAAGGTTTATCTTTCCAAAGCTTTTAATGGGGGTGATGCTATACCTCATCAAATAATTGGTCATGCTTTTTATGGTGAACCTGGAAGCCTTTGCTCGCAAACATATTTGGTAATTGCGTGGAATCAACAGGAGAAACAGTATTCAGAAGCAGAATGTAAGAACATGATTACATACATGAATACTCTGTTCTTCCGTTACCTTGTTTTCATCAAGAAGAAAACCCAAGACAATCCGACCGGAGTATTCAAATATGTGCCCATGCAAGACTTTTCAAAACCATGGACAGACAAAGAGTTGTTTGAGAAGTATAATTTGCAGCCTGATGAAATAGACTTTATCAAGGCTACAATCAAACCAATGGAATAGCATGAACCTTGGTTGGATAGACTTCTCGGATAGTGACCGAAAGAAAACGATGGATGTGCTGCGCCTGTTCCAGGAACAGGGTGCGGTAGATGAACTCGGTATCGGCATTATCCGTGATGGTTTCGCCAACTACTTTTTCCCCGGCACCTCAACCATCCAGACACGGGCTAAGTATTTCTTCATTATCCCGTATGCGATGATGGATACCGTGTCTGATTCACATGTAACCACCGTCCAGCAGGCTTTTCGACGCCTGGATGAAATCGAAAAGGAATCTGCCGTCATTCTTAAAAAAGACGGCGACTGGCAAGGAGTAATCGGAGCCACAGTACTGCCAAAGTGGGTGGTCCGCACACCTTCCACCATCTATTGGAACGGCCTCCGCACCTTGGGAATCTTCAACGGCGGACTGCTTCAGAACATGACCATCTCCGAATACTTCCGCCTGGCCCTCAAACTGCGAGAGGAGAAGAAAGCCTCATCACTGGGAAACCGGAAAGAGGAAGCAGAAGAGAATAACAAAGACGATGCGGATGCCGGCGATTTTCGCTTCCGCAACTTCTGGCAGCTGCCCTACGTACAGGGATGGAAAGGCAAGCTGACTATCAATCTGACTCCGGCCGAGGCAGATTATCTCTCAACCAAGATAAAGACCTCAAACCCCAATTCCGTCTTCGCTTATGTTCTACGGGAAGGCATTGACATAGAGCAGTATGGCGACTTCTCTGCTTTCTCCTACTACCTGAAACCGGCTCTGGACGAAGAGAATGCCTATATGCTGGAGTTGGCCGACCGATTCAATGACTTCATTTCTCTGGCGCAGATCCGCTACAATCTGATGCTCTCCGATAGTGAGAATCAGGAAGCGCTTCTCTTTTGGGATGACGTAAAGGATAAGGCGTACAGCTTTGCCGAACTTGTGGACCTTGACGCCATCTTCGCCCGTCTGCACCTCCACAATCCCGGGCTCAGGGATTTCCTCAAGAAATTCCGTAGTGCTGTGCTTGCAGGAGATTGGGATTCGGCTGAAAATGCTATCCTTAAGCAGGAAGTGCGAATCAAAGGTGCCCGGGCAAAACTGAAGAACAAGAGCAAATATCCGGCGGACAAATGGATTGGCGGCTATCGTTTGGATTACCGGTTCACGGATGCACGCCGCCTTATCATGGATATCAGGAAAGGAGGTGCCCATGTTTAAGCCCAAAGAAGACCGGCTGAACTACGGCCAGCTCCTGGTACCGCCAGTCGGCTATTCACTGGTCCGTGCTGTGGGCACAACCTACTCGCTGGATCTGGAAACGCTGATGTCCGTGTGCATCGCCCTGGGAATCCAGGAGAGCACGGACAGTTCCCTTACGAAGAATCCCTTTGCCATCCTCAAATCCCTGCAGGGACTCTCTGAAAAACTGCTGGTATTCTGTGAAGCCGGACAAATAGCGGCCATGCCTCCGGAGCGCTCTCCGTTGATGCTCCTGCTGGACAAGATGATTGTTCCTGTGAAGTTGCGGGAAATCAAGGGAAAGGGCTATCCGTCTTTTCACCCGAAGACATGGACGCTGCAATATGAGGATGAGGTCGGTAATCAGTATTTCCGCTTCATCGTGTTGAGCCGGAACCTTACCTTTGACCGGAGCTGGGATGTGGCAGTTAGCCTGGAAGGGAAACTGACAGGAGCACGGCACAAGTCGTCCTATCCCATTGTTGATTTCCTGGAGTTCCTGAAGTATAATTGCCTGGAAGGCGTTTCGATGAAGACCGAGAAGCGTAGAATCCTGAATGGATTGATGCAGGATCTGCCTTTCGTGCAATTCAGTTTGGAAGATAAGCGCTTCCTTGACTTTGAGATTCTTCCACTTGGCATAGGCAAAACAGACATTGACGAAGATCCTCTGTTCAAGAATACCTTCCACGACCTTCTGATTCTTTCACCTTTTGTCTCCAGCGGTGTGCTGCGTTCGTTTGACCAGCGCGATAAGCTTAAAAACACTCGGCGGCATCTGATTACTCGCACCACTGAGTTGCACAAGATTGCAGGGAAGCTGGACACATTCAAGGTTTTTGCCATGAAGGACGCTGTAGTTGAGGGTGAAGAACTGGTATCAGACGAAGAGACCGCAAAGGTGCAGCAACAGGACATCCACGCCAAGATGTATCTGATGACAAAGGATTCCCGGTCTTCCCTGTATCTTGGATCGATGAACGCGTCCGAGAATGGCCTCCACCGTAATGTTGAGATGCTGCTAAAATTGTCGGCTTACAGATATTATCTGAATCTGGATTTGGTTGAGGCAGACTTGTTCGGACCAGACGAAAAGGGCAATCCATTTGAGGAGATAGATTTGACAACAGTAGATACCGAAGCTCCAGAGAAAGAAGAAAAGGATGCGCTGGAGCGCGTTATCAAGGGCATATGCCGACTTAAGGCCAAAGCCGTGGTGGAACCTGTCGCTGGTGCTTACAACGTCACAGTGACGTTCTTTTGCCCGAGAGAAGGTTTCCCGGATGTAGAAATTGCTCCTGCAAGGACAGTTCGAGCGCAGCGCTTGGCAGAGGAGGTTGTATTCGAAGGCCTCAACGCCCTTGAGCTTACCGAACTATATCGAATCACGGTGAAGGGTGAAACAGACAGCATTACCAGAATGATACTGATTCCCACGGAAATGCCGTCAGACCGTGATGATATGGTTGTTCGCAGTATCTTGAAAGACAAACGTGCGTTTGTTGACTACCTGGCTTTCATCCTGGGTGACGATTATGTCTTAAGTGCCCTGGAAATGGAAGCCGCAGCTGGAACGGATAAGGATACAAACCGGCGCAGTGCTGATGAAGCGCTTCCGGCCATCTATGAGAAGATGCTCAAGACCGCCTACACGGAACCAGAGCGACTGAAAGAAATCCGCTTGATAATGGATCGCATCTCTGACACGGAGGTTATTCCGGAAGAGTTCGTCCAGATGTATGAGACTTTTGCCAAAACCCTGAAACTGAAATGAGCACGATAGACATACAGATCCAGGAAGTGGAGGCGAAAACCCTCGCGATGCTGAAGGATTTCCAGCTGGCGACGGTAGAAAGGATTGATGCGCTCTACTGGAAGGGCCAGAAACGAGTGCTGGTGGCGGATGAGGTTGGTCTCGGAAAGACCCTCATCGCCCGCGGTGTCATCGCTAAAATGGCCAAACTGCGCTATTTGGAAGGAGACCCACTCTTCAAAGTGGTGTACGTCTGCTCAAACCAGAACATCGCCCGGCAGAATATCCGCAAGTTGGACATCTTCAAGACCGGATACGACGACATTGCAGAGACGCGCCTGTCTATGCAGCATCTCAAAGCCGAGGAGCAGGAAATCGCAGCAAAGGAAAAGGGACAGTATATCGAGCTGATACCGCTTACACCTCAGACGTCATTCCGCGTCACAGTGGGCGCCGGCAGTATGGATGAGCGGGCCCTGATGTTCTCGGTGTTGTCCTGGCTCCCGGAACTGAAAGAGGATGAGGAATTGCGGGATAAACTGAATTCCACTCTCCGATTTGGTGTGAAGGAGGATTCTTGGGAATGGCGCGTCAATGGCGGATACAATGCATATTCGAAGCGTATTCAGCGCTGCCACGATAATCCCGATAGCAACTATCCAAAAAATGTCCTGTCGGAAGTACGGGAGAGCCCTGTGTTTCAGGAAATGATAGACTATATCTCTGAGCGTTCTTCCGCAAAAGGTATAGTGAATGGCGATTATCCGCTCATCTGTAAACTACGTCGTTTATTCGCGGAAATCAGCGTTGGTCGTTTGAATCCGGATCTTGTCATCATGGACGAATTCCAGCGCTTCCGTTTCCTGATTGAGAATCAGGATATGGACTCCAAGTTGCTGACGGACCGGTTCCTTGCCGATAAGTCGGACGATGTTCAAGATCTTGTGCGGGTGCTTCTCCTGTCCGCCACACCATACAAGCTGTACTCCACGCCGGAGGAGATTCAGGATTCCGGCGAAGACAGTCACTACGCGGAATTTATGTCCGTGATGAAGTTCCTGCTGGAGAATGATGCTGCATACACCGATTTCAAGACTGTGTGGTCAGACTACTCCCATTCCTTACGAGAACTGACCACCGGGGACGTTTCCGTCCTTGCGATGAAGAAGAACAAGGCGCAAGATGCCATGTATGCCTGCATGTGCCGGACTGAAAGGAATTCAGTGATGGACAGTGGGGATTACATCGACGATGCGACAAAGAATAATCATCTGTCAATTGAAGAGGGAGACATACTTGCATACCTGGACGTGCAACGGATTCTGGCAGAGACGGAGCTGCGCATTTCTTTACCAGTTGACTACGTGAAGAGTTGCCCCTACATCTTCTCTTTCATGCAGAACTACGAAGCCAAGAAAAAGCTCACTGAATACTTCCGAAAGCATAAAGATAAGGTGGAGTTGGTCAGAAGTAAATGGTTGTGGCTCAATAAAAAAGCAGTCAATAAATACAATCCTCTGCCGCCGGTAAACGCCCGCTTCGAGCGCTTGAAGAAAGAAGCCGTAGATGCCAAATCAGCTCTGCTGATGTGGGTCCCGCCAACCAAACCATATTACGCACCACAGGGAGTCTTTAAGGGCGTTGAATCCTTCTCCAAGATTCTGGTATTCTCCTCTTGGGAGATGGTGCCCAAGATGATTGCCAGCCTGATTTCCTATGAAGCTGAAAGGCTATCCATAGGCCGTTTTGATGGAGAATACTTTGCAAAGAGGCGCTCGCCACAAGGCCGTCTTACTTTCAAAGATGCCGACGGAAGGGCCGCGACGATGTCTCTGTTGACATTGGTCTATCCCAACCAAACCTTAGCGGACCTCTACAATCCGATTGAGTACCTCAACGCCGGCATTACGGATCTGCGAGCCATAGAACGTGACATCCGGGTGAAGGTGCGTGAGCTTTTGGCTCCCTACAGGGCTGTTCAGACGGTGGATACGGGATTGACCGACAAAACTTGGTACTACCTGGTTCCGATGCTTTTTGATGGTAAAGACCGCATCCGGCAGTGGATTAACCAGACCACATCGGACGAAAAGGGCTTTAACGCACATAAAGAAGCGCTGCTGGCCCTGCTGGATGAGCCTCTGACTCTTGGAAAGGAACCCGATGATCTTGAAGAAACCATTGTGGATATTGTACTGGGCTCTCCGGCGGTCTGCTGCCTTCGAGCTTACGAGGGCAATGTGGAACGGGCTACCCAGTTGGCCAAGGTGTTTCGGCGCCGGTTCAATACGCCTGATGCCACTGCCATTGTTGAATTGGCTTACAGCCGCCGCAAGGATGACGATGCTCATTGGCAGGATGTGCTGCGTTATTGCAAAGACGGTAATTTCCAGTCCATGCTGGATGAATACTTCCATCTCATCAAAGAAGGTGAAGAGATGGATGATAAGCGTCATTCCCATATTCTGGATTCGCTGACATTGCATACAGCATCTCCGGAAGTGGAATCCTTCAATGAATTCCGCGACCGGATTAGCGGTGCCAAGGCTTCCCGCGAGCGTAAGATGCGCTCCAACTACGCAGTGGCCTTCGGGCAGACACGCGGCGAAGCTGAAGGCATTGTAAACCGTAAGGATAGCATCCAGGGCTCTTTCAATAGTCCGATGCGACCCTTTGTGCTAGCCACAACTTCCATCGGACAGGAAGGCTTGGATTTCCATCTGTATTGCCGCAAGATCATGCACTGGAACCTCCCGTCAAACCCCGTGGAGCTGGAACAGCGGGAAGGTCGTATCAACCGCTTTAAATGCCTGGCCATCCGTGAAAACGTTGTCCGGAAGTTCGGCTCCATTCCTTTCACTGCAGACGTATGGCAGGAAATGTTCGACGCTGCCGAAAAGGAGAAGGGAGAGCATCAGTCCGACCTGATTCCCTTCTGGTGTTTCGGTAAAGACCAGCAGGTCAAGATTGAGCGCCTGCTGCCATTCTACCCGATGAGCCGGGATGAGAACAATTATGCCCATCTCATCAAGATCCTCAACTATTACCGCCTCACACTGGGTCAGCCTCGACAGGAGGAATTGCTGGAGTATGTCTTCAGCGAAGTCCGTAACGCCGCTCAGCTGAAGCAGCTGTTCATAGACCTTTCACCGTTCAGTAAGAACAAGTAGTCATTATTATTCGCTCGATATGAAACCCTCCCTCATCTTCTCCCAATACGTATGGCTGGTGAATACGCTTCGCCGGTACGACCGTTTGACTCTCGAAGAGCTGAACGATAAATGGATGCGTGACGAAGTGGCTGACGGAAATCCCTTGTCTCGGTCCACGTTCAACCGTCACCGTGACGCCGTGCTGGATATGTTCGGAGTCATCATCGAGTGTGACGCGCAGGATGGATATCGGTACTACATCGATAATCCGGAGGTGCTGGACGATGACTCCCTGGAGCGCTGGATGCTGAATTCCCTCACCGTGAGCTCCGTCCTGGCAGACAGCCAGTCGGTTCACGACCGCATCCTGTTGGAGAATGTCCCGGCCGGTGAAGAACACCTGCAGACGCTCATTAAGGCCATCAAAGCCGGCAACAAGGTGGAGGTGGATTATGCTCGCTTTGGCCACAGCGGATATAAGATTTACGTGGCGCCTTATGCCCTCAAATTCTGGCATCAGCGCTGGTATCTTCTCGCATCTAACGACCGCTACATTATTACCTATGCTCTTGACAGAATGCGTGATGTGCGGATCCTGGAGCAGACTTTCAAGCTGCCGGCAGATTTCTCCCCGGCGGCCTATTTCAACGAGTTCTACGGCGTGCTGACCGATGATTCCATTCCGCTGCAGCACGTCCGCATCAGGGCATACGGCAACACGCCCAACTATCTGCGCACCCTGCCGCTTCACCATTCCCAGAAAGAAGTGGAAACCACAGATGAATACACAGATTTCACGCTGGACATCCGGCCGACATTTGATTTCGTGGGCGCTTTGGGGGCATCGGGTGAAGGCATAGAGGTCCTGGAGCCGTCGGCGTTGAGGAGCGAAGTGATCGAATGGCACAGGGCAGCTGCTGAAAGATATAAGTAGAAACTTTTTTGAGGGTGTACCGCTTTCTGGGACACCGCCGTCCGATATTTGCACAAAACAATAAACACTGAACTGATATGAGCAAAAAAGTTAACGTCGAAATGGTTCCCGTGAACCGTCGCAAATTCATCCTTTCTAACTCGGCTATCCCTGAGGACCACGGCTATACTTATCAGCAGGTACGCGAAATGCTGGAAATCGTGGAAGAGAATGATGACCATGACGCGTTCTATGATCCTGACTTCACCAATGATATTGGTACCTTCTTTGAGGACGGCGTGGGCGTTGAGAAAGACATTGAGCAGGCCGTCTATTGGTACGAACGTGCTATCGAGTTGGATTCCGACCTTGCTCGCAGCAATCTGGCTGACATCCTCCGCAAAGGGACCCAGGGTTATCCCAAGGACTTGAAGCGTGCCTTCGAGCTTTATAAGGCTTGTGGCCTTCCATACGCTTTCTATCGCGTAGGTGAGTTCTACGAGAACGGCTGGGGCGTTGAGAAGGATTTGGACAAAGCGAAGGAGTATTATCGCGTCGCTTACCGCGAGAATCACCCGCTTGCCCGCAAGAAACTCTACCAATTCGATTTTCTTCACTGATTTTTTTCGTCCTGTACCGGTTTCTGGAACAACCCCCATATATCTTTGCATTAGAAAACAAGTTGAACCTCTAAATGCAAAGAGTTATGAAAGCAAGAAACCAGTACTTCATGGAAACCCACCTCGCCGGCCGTCAGTATTACGATGCAGACCTTGTCTGGGACGAACTGAAAGTGGGAACCCCGCTCACCTTCGAGCGTGAGGATGACAACAGGAACGACGCTGCAGCAGTCCAGGTCGTGTACACCCGGAAAGAAGACGGAGAGAAATTCCTCCTTGGCTACTTGCCTCGCGGAGAAAACGTGCTTGTCGCAGCGTTGCTGGACCAGGGATGGGATAACATCTTCGATGCGTATATCAAGCGGATCAATACCGAGACTCACTACGAGAATCAGATCCGGCTGGCCATCCGCATCAAAAAGAACGAAAACCAGGCAGAAAACAGGGACTAAGGTCCCAGCTGCCACAATTCTGACTACTTATGTCGCAACAACGTAATGTAGAAGTAAAGTGTCCGCATTGTGGGCGTCCCGGCACCTATGAGGTCTGGGACTCCATCAATGTGGATCTTGACCCTGAGCTGCGAGCAAAAATCCTCAATGAAGAGCTTTTCGAATGGAAATGCCCTCATTGTGGAGAGACAGTTTTTGCTCCTTATGGTTTCATCTACCATGACATGAAGCATAAGTTCATGTTATTCTATGACCCTGATGAGCCGGAAGGGAAAGACAAGTATGAACCTTTCCAGATGGAGCCCGTGATGCAGTTTATGGAAGGGTATATCGCACGACCTGTGTATGGCATCTGGAATCTTAAGGAGAAGATTTTCATGCTTGAGCATGGCCTGAATGAGATAGCTTTGGAGCGTGTCAAGTATATGCTGCGTCACTATATCGTACCGGACATGTTTCAAGAGCTTGAGATGTTCAGGTTCTATCAGATTGGGCCGGACCCCCATATGCAAGACAACAAGGACTATCTTGTCTTCCTGATGAAAAGCGTAAAGCACGATCACATTGAGACTTTCCCCATTGGGGTTTCTTTGTACGAAGATTCTCTTACCGCTGTGAAAATCGATCCTCGTTTTCAAAACATAGGAGCGCAGTGTATAGATGAGGAATGGGTTGCTCAGAAATTAAAAGGAGTGGAATAGCGTTATGGAGATTCTTGACAGACAAGGTAATTATCAGATTGCCCAGGAGGGCTTCTGGGCTGTTCTGCTCGATGACAAGGGCAATGTTTTGATTCCGGCCGAAAAGCACTATAGAACAATCTCCCACGTGGAGAATGGTGTTGCTATTGGTTATGTAGATGGTAAATATGGTTTGATTGACCTCCAGGGGAACCACATTGGAGAATTCAAGTATGGCTTTATTGAACCATGTGGCGAGGGCTATTACCGTGTGGAAATGGGCGCTAAGAAGAACGTTCTCCGCCCCGATGGATCAGAAGTGCTTAAGGTCTGGTTCAACGACGTGTATAATGTGGAAAGAGGTTTCTTCATTATTGGCAACACCATTAGAAAGACAGCCGACCATCCAACTCTGTACCCGCGTGGATTAGCTCACGTCAGCGGTGATATCTTCTTTCCTCCGATCTTCAACAGACTTCGCTGGCTTGACGAGGTTAAGAGGGACCGGTTTTATGCTGAGATAGACAAAAAGCCCTACGTCATCGACCTCTATGGAATGGTGTACGCACCTGAAGACTTTGTGTTCGAGAATGAGCCTGGCGAGGATGCTTTTGTTAAATGGGATGGCCCCAAGGGGTCGGTATGTGAGGGCTGTATCTTCTCCAACCAGATTGGACCTAAAGCAGATGGTTGCGGCGCCCTGTCGAAGCAGGAATTCCGAAACAACTACATCAAGGGCCGCTGCGAACGCAAAAAGATTAAAGAGGACCAGGTCACAGAGTACGATAAGCTCGAGCAGTATAAGAAGAAGAAAGCGACTGAAGAGGCCTCAAAGCAGGTGGACGAGTTTGCCCTCAATCTGGTCAAAGAATTCATTCGCGACAAACTCAATGGCGATATCACCAATCTGAAGGACTTTGATTTTGGCACCCTCCGCGAGGATAAGAAATACGGCGATTGCGGTGGATATGGTTTCTCGCCGGAGAAATGCAACACGATGAAGGCCATCATGACGCTGGTCTTTGCCGATGCCTGGCCGGGTCTTACATATTACGGGATTGAGCATTACGAGTACACCATCGGCCTTCTCAATACAAGCACTATGATCTTGGGGTGCCCTGTCGGCGAAGAGTTCAAGGGTATGACGAAATTCCGCCCCATGGCCGACCAGATGGATCGTGCCTGGGCTTTCCACAGCCTGCATCATACAGTTGGCAATTACTGGGTGCTGCCATCGAAGGGTGGCAGTCTGCTCACTATTCGTGAGTCTATTCCCCGAAAGTTCCGCTATGTGGACGCTTTCCTTGGCGAGTTCTACAAGGGAATGATTGGCGAGAAGAAGATGCAGATGGATGTCAAGGCAGCAGTCTGGGGCGCCAGGAAATACTACAAGCAATACCAGGATGAAGGCGGCTTTGCTCGTATGTGCGACCAGCTCTTCCTGAACGACTATGTAGATTATTTGGGCAAGCCTATCGAACTGTTCCCGGGTGTCTGGAGCGACCAGAAAGATTTGACCAGAGATGAGTATTACAAGGCCCTGGACCAGTATCTCACATTCTGCGAGGAAGTAATACCTAAGCGCTCAGAGCTCATGATTAAGCGGCTGAAGGAGGTTCTCGATATGGGCAGCAACAAGATTGACAAACCGGACCAGATGGAAATCCAGATGCCTGAAGAATGGCAGCTGGGCGACCGCCTGCCGGAAGATCCCATCGGCTCGCTTACATACGGAAAGGTCACAGCTGATTCTGCCAACATGGTACAGATTGCCTGGCTTGATGAGAAGGAGATGATGCCGATGGATGATGTCCAGAAGATCATCGATGCGGAGCACGCTTCCGTTCAAGAGAACACCGGTCTGGTTGAGGCTCGCGTCGGCACAACCAAATATGACAAGAAGTTTGCTTATAGCATCATCCGCGTGCTCCTGAAGCCCCATGGAGTTGCTTACGTCCTCAACCTCCACCTCTTTAAGGACCATCAGGCGGTGTCCGTTACCGGCCGCTTCACAGAAAGAGGCGTTACTGGTAGAAGGGAAACAACGGCGCTGGAGTATTGCATTCGGAAGGGATGGGTGAAAACGGAAACGTATGAAGGCTGGGTTGAGGATCCTTACGACCCGGAATTCAAGAAAGGCAGTCCATCCAATCTGTCTGAGCGGCCAACCTTTGATGCATCATTCCGAGGGCATCCGCTTTCCGAACTAAGAGATTTGTTGAGGGAACTCTTCCTTTACAACTAATTTGCTCAACTTGTTCACTTTTTTTGAGGCTGTACCGCTTTTTGGTGCAGCCTCCCTTTTACTTTGTACTCAGAAACAGTAACAACCAATCTTTTAAACAATGTTGGCATTATGAGAACAAAGGAAAACAAGACTCCGAAGAAGGTTCATCTGACCAACTTCAACATCGCCGGATTCGGCTACTGGGAAGGCTGCGAGGTCCTCGAAGAACTTCACATCGGTACCAGGCTTGAGCTTGTCCGTGAAGAGGACAACAAGTTCGACCCCTACGCCGTGGCCATCTACTACGACGACCACAAGCTGGGCTTCATTCCTCGTGGCGCGAACCATGACATCTCCAAGTACCTGGATATGGGCCTGGAGGACATCTATGAGGTCAGGGTTACAAGGATCTCCCCGAAGCTCCATCCTGACGAGCAGATCGAGGTGATCGTCAATATCCTGAACCAGAACTAAGTTGGCCTAATTGCCAACCGAGGTTGGCGGCAGAATGGTAGCCCTGGAAAATCCCAGACCGTGAGCCATATAGTCGCCAACCTTTTGTAACTTTGCAAAGCGTATGGAACTCAGTATTATCAGAAATCTCCGGGCAACGAAGGTCCAGCAGACTACTCTGGAAAAGATTGTGCAGATGACTCGTACCAGTCCTCTGCTGAAAGAGTATACGGATCGTGCCCGTAAGTTCTATGCGGCTGGAAAGAAGGGAAAAGTGGAGCATATCAAGACGATGCTGTTGCCTGCATTTGCTCCGGCCGGATACCTGATGGATGGAAAAGGTAGAGAGAACCTGATAGGCCTCACAGGAATCTGCTTCATTGATATTGACCACATGGAGGATGTGCCGATTGAAGATTGCATGCGAATCCTTCAAGAGGATGTTAACGTACTGATGGCATCCAGGTCCGTTTCCGGCAAAGGCATCCATATTTTGGTCCCATTTACTCTTCTGAGGGACAATCCGTTTGCGCCTTTGCCTTGCGACCCTGTGCGGCTAAACAAGATCTACGGCAAAGTCTTCAGTGTAGTAGCGGCTCATTATCGGCAGCTGTTAGGCGTGCCGATAGATGAGGCTGTAAAGAATGCTGAGCGGCTGTGTCTCGTTTCGTATGATCCAGAAGCCCTGTTTAATCCCCAGGCACAACCGTTAGAAGTACAGTATTAGCTGGCTTGCCAGCAACTGCCAGAATGGAAGCGTAGCGCCGTTATCGGGACAGCAAACCATTCTGGCAGTTTCTCATAAGGTTACCTCAAACACTCCAGTAGCTCCTCCACTGTGGCCACCACGACGAAAGGATGCAATAGCTTGTACTTGGTGTGCCTGCCTTTATCGGCTTCCAGCTGGTCACGAAGGGCATTAGCCCGCAGCCGCCATCCTGACACCATCTCGTAGCCTTTCTTTCCGCACGGGCATTCGTATTCCAGATCCACACGGCCGCTCAACGGAGAGCCAACGTAACGGAAAGGGTACACGGTCCGCTTGCACTGTTTGCACTCGACCGCAAAGAGTTCAGGATGATTCAGATTGCATTGGATGAATGAGCCCAGCCACACCGGATCAGGAGCGATCTCCGCTACCCAGTCCATACTGTAAGTCATCTCCAGATAGAGAGGAATGAAATAGAATCGGTCATTGTCCTTCCAGTCATCGAAACGGGCATAGACCTCGTTTGCATTGCGGTAGAACAATTTGGTGAGCATACGCTGCTCCTCAGAAGGACAGAGTCCGTTCTGCTGCTTGAAATAGTTGTACTTTTCCATGGTACACAGACTTTTTTTGATTGAACATCCGCATCGCTTTTTACCACCGTGGCGTCTGGCTCAGCTCGGTTGGCGGCCCCTCATGGGCGCTCTTGATGCACGTGCAAATGTATGAAAAAAGCCGGGATTTCCCAAAAGGGCCCCGGCATATTTCCGCACTTCCCGCTATTTCCGCAGTTTCCGCGTCATCTGCGGGAATTACTCATACGCTTTCCAGGCGTCGGATATCTTCTTCATAGCGTCGGACTTGGTCTTGGTGGCGATATCGATGTACGGTTTCATCGACTTGTAATCCGAGTGCCCGGTCCATTTCATCACCACCTCCGGAGGGATGCCCGTGGACAACGCAAAGCAGATGAAACTGCGGCGGCCGGCATGGGTGCCAATCTTCGCCCACTTGGGGAAAACCTCCGTCTCGCGGCGCCCATTGCGGTAACAAGTCTCGGAAATGGGCTTGTTGAAGCCGCAAAGCTCGCACAGGTCCTTCAGGTATTGGTTCATCTTCTGGTTGGTAATGACAGGCAGAGCGCGGTCGTCCGGGAAACGTTCACCGGCATACTTGGCGAGTATGGCCTGCGCCATGGGGTTGAGGTTGATGTCCAGTGAGTCGTGCGTCTTCTGAGTAGTGATGTGCATGACGTCTCCGTCGATGTTAGAGCGGCGGAGTTCGGCCATATCGGAGTAACGGAGGCTGGTGAAGGCGCAGAAGCAGAACATGTCACGGGTCTTCTCCAGGGCTCCGGCTTCCTCAACAACTTTCTCATACTCGTTGCCTTTGTAGTCTTTGAGCTTGACCTTGGTGCCGTTCTTGGGAATCTTGAACTTGTACAGGGTGAACAACTCGTCTTGATCCAGGAAGATGACTGGCTTGTCGGCCAGCTTAAACTTGGGCTTGTAGGTCTGGATGGTGGCCTCACGGGTGTAGCCTTTGCGGATGGCCCAGTTCATGAACCACAAGAGATTCTTGTACTGCTTCTTGACGGTGTTCTCCTGAAGGGATGCGGTCTCGCGCAGGTATATGATGAAGGCGTTGAGGCCATCGCGGTCGAAGTAATTAAAGCTCTTTGCCTTCTTGAACTTAAGCAAGTGGTTCTTGAAGGTATTGACCATACGGAGGGTGGAGTCGGACCAGGAGTTGGTAACGGAGCATTCACGGATGAATTCGTCAACGAATTGCTCCATAGTCTTGGAATGGGGCGCTGCTGGCTGGTCTTCGGCTGCAGGAGTAGCGTCTTTGCGAGGACGTCCACGGCGCCTGACTTCCTGGACGATGAACTCGGCCTTTTCCTCTGCGACTTCGCGCGTGTCCTTCTTATTGACGGCCAGCTCGAATTGGATGCGGAGGTCCTTTTCCGTAGGCTTATCGTAGGTGTTGAGGTCGTAATCCGTGAAATGGGATTTGATGTTGAGGATGCGCTGGTTGATGTGGCGCCAGTCCTGACCTCTTGAGTTGATGTAGCCGGTGGCCACTTCGTCGGCCGCTTGGTTCCACTTGGTCGGAAGGACGGAGAAGCCAATGGTCTTCTGCAGACGGGTGCCACGGATAGAGATGGAGGCGCGGATTGGTTTCTCTCCGGCCAGGTTGATGTCCTTTGTAAGGTAAAACTGAACCTTCATATTTTTGCGTCCTTTTGTCGCTTCCGGATTCTCGCTGGCACCACGGGTGGGATGAGTCTTTACATTTTACAGGCTCTTTTGTGGTGCCAAATTGTGGGATGATAAATATTATTCCATATTGGTGCTATTTCATCCCTATTTTGTTCCGGGTTAAGCGGGGTTGTGTAATTATGTGTAATAGTGCCTCCTGCGCATCCCAAATATTGTTTTGGGTTCATCCCACTTGTTTTTACACACAAATATACGACAAGATTTCCTATTATACAATAGTCGCTGAAAATAAATTTATTTTACACGGTATTTTATAGAAAGTGGGATGAAATTTACAATTCCCAGCACCACCAAAAAAGGAGACTTGTGTGCAAGTCTCCTTTTTTGGTGGTGCTAAAGCACTTGTGTCTACCGGGGGCGCTGCCCCCGAACCCCTGCGGCCTTTGGCCGTTGCTTTCGCGAGTTTGCTCCCGTGGAAAATGTCAGGGAAGTCATTTATCATTATCTTTGTAAGGTTTAAACCCGTACAATACCATGATCGAGCCTGTCTATTCCCCCGCACCTTCCCGTTACGATGCCATGCAGTACCGCCGCTGCGGCCAATCCGGCATCCAGCTCCCCGCCCTTTCCCTGGGCCTGTGGCACAACTTCGGTTCCCATAAACCCATGCAGGAAGTCAAGGCGATGGCCCACTACGCCTTCGACAAGGGCATCTGCCATTTCGACCTGGCCAACAACTATGGTCCGGAATACGGTACGGCGGAGGAAAATTTCGGCCGCCTCATGGATAGTTCTTTCCGTCCCTATCGCGACGAACTGCTCATCAGCACCAAGGCGGGCTGGGACATGTGGCCCGGGCCCTATGGCAACTGGGGTTCCCGCAAGTATCTCATGGCCAGCCTCGACCAGAGCCTGAAGCGGATGAAACTTGACTATGTGGACATTTTCTATTCGCACCGCCACGATCCGGAGACTCCGCTCGAGGAGACGATGCAGGCACTGGTAGATATCGTCCGCCAGGGGAAAGCCCTGTATGTGGGCCTGTCCCGCTATCCTTTGGAGAAGGCGCGCGCGGCATACCGATATCTAGCAGAACATGACGTTCCCTGCCTGATTTACCAGGACCGCTACAATATCATCGATAGGGCTCCGCAAGCGAACGGCCTCATCGACCTGGGGAAAGAGAACGGCACGGGTTTCATCGCATTCTCCCCGCTCCAGCAGGGACTGCTGACCGGCCGCTATCTCGACGGAATCCCGGCAGATTCCCGCATGGCCCGCGACACTTCCCTCCGGAAAGAGGTACTCACCCCCACCCTGCTCAGTGCCTTGAAAGGCCTCAATGAACTGGCCCTCCGGCGCGGTCAGAGCCTGGCGCAACTGGCGCTGGCATGGCTGCTGCAGGACTGCCGCGTGACATCCGTCATCATCGGCGCCAGCAGCGTCGCGCAAATCGAAGACAATCTTCGCGCTTTGGAGAACACCGCCTTCTCCGACGAGGAGCTGCAACACATCGAAAATCTCTCCGCTCCCCTTCATTAAGAGTCATTTTGTCACCAGAAAATGGACATTCTGGCGCAGGATGTGCCATTTTGACCAGCTTTTCGGGCATGGCCCGGGCTTTGCCATAAACCAGCCAAAAACCAATCAATCATTTAAAGTTTTTGAGCTATGTTACCGATTATCAGAAAGACTAGTGACAGCTGGATGCCGGACATTTTCAATGACTTTTTCGACAACAGCTGGATGGAACGGCCGATGTATACTGCCCCGGCCATCAACGTTCTTGAGAACGAAAAAGAATACGATGTGGAGCTTGCCGCTCCGGGTTTGGACAAGGATGACTTCAAGGTCCATGTCGATGCAGACAACAACCTGCACATCGAGATGGAAAAGAAGACTGAAAACAAGGAAGAGAAGCGTCACGGCCGTTTCCTGCGCCGCGAATTCTCCTACGAGAAATTCCAGCAGACGCTGCTGCTCCCCGACGACGTAGATGCCGAGAAGATCGAGGCGAAGGTCGAGAAGGGTGTCCTGAACATCCATCTCCCGAAAAAGGAAAAGACTCCGAAGGTCGAAGCGATCAAGCACATCGCCATCCATTAACGGATGGACGCCTTCTAAAGAAGAGTTCCCTGCCCGCGGCAGGGAACTTTCTTTTTATCCCAGATCTTTGACCAGCTTGTGGATCATGCGCATCTGGTCGGGGATGCGGATGCGCTGCGGGCATTTCGGGAGGCAGGCGTTGCACATGACGCAGGCTGAGGCGTCGGTGCCGGAAGCCAGTGTCGCGTAGCGCTTGAGGAATTCCTTCCGTTTCTCCTTGTAGGCCTTGTCTTTCTTGTTGTTCGGATCGGGCAGCATCAGCGCGTCGCTCACGCCGTTATAGACGGCGAAGACGCCGGGGATATCCACGCCACGCGGGCAGGGCATGCAGTAGCGGCAGGCCGTGCAGGGAATGTGCGGATTGGCATTGTAGAGCTGTGCCATTTCCATCAAGTACGCATTGTCGGCTTCGGTGCAGGGCTTGAAGTGGCTGAACGTATAGACGTTCTCCATGAGCTGCTGCATGTTGCTCATGCCGCTGAGCGTACACATCACGGCCTTGGGCGTGGAGGCGAAAGTCAGCGCCACGCCGGCCGGGGACAGCTGCGGGAAACGCTCGGCGAGCTTGCCCTTCAGTCCTTCGGACACATTGGCCAGGGCGCCGCCGCGGATGGGCTCCATGACGACCACCGGGATATCCTTGGCTTCCAGCATCTTGTAGAGGGTCTCCGCATCGCAGGGCTCGTCGCTGTCCTCCAGCGGCATGTCCTTCCAGTCCACGTAGTTGAGTTGGATCTGCACGAACTCCCATTTGTACGGCATGGCCAGCAGTTCCTTCATCGCGGCATTCGACCCGTGGAACGAGAATCCCAGGTGCCGTATTACGCCTTTCTTCCGCTGTTCCTGCAGGTACGGCAGGAGGCCGTTGTCGACGAAGCGTTTCTTGAAATCTTCCACGCTGCCAATGGAGTGCAGCAGGAAGTAGTCCACATAGCTGGTCCGCAGGTTCTTCAACGAGTTGGCGAACATCTCCTTGCAGGCGCCCAACTCAGCGTTCGTAAAGTTCGACAACTTGGTCGCGATGAGATAGCTCTTGCGGTCGTGGCGGCTGAGCGCCTCGCCCGTTGCCCGTTCCGAATCGCCGTAGGCCGGTGCGGTGTCGAAATAGTTGATGCCGTGTTCGAGGGCATAGTCGATCATCATGTTGATGGCTTCCTGGTCGAGCGGGGCGCGGCGACCGCCACCGGCCTTGCGCGGAAAGCGCATGCAACCCATGCCGAGCAGGCTGATGCTTTCGTTTCCCAGCGATTTCCAGGTACGGTGGATGACCTGATCGCCCTTGGCGGGTTCGGTGAATTTCCAGTTCTGGGGAAGGACGCCGGCAGCGCGGAGCGGAGCGGCAGCGAGCGAAGAGCCGGCGGCCAGGCCTGCTCCGGCGAGCATCATGGCGCGAATGGCTTCGCGGCGATTCATCTTGTTGTTTTCCATATCGGTAACTTATTTGATTTCAAAACGGTAAATGGTGTTCTGCGTATAGGTTTCACCCGGGCGGAGTACCGTAGACGGGAAATCCGGGTGATTGGGCGAATCCGGAAAATGCTGCGTTTCGAGCACCAGTCCGCAGTCGGGCTTGCCGCTGTACATCTGCAGGCCGGGCTGGTCGGTATAGACTTTCAGCAGGATGCCGGTAGCGGGCTCCCAGAGCTCGAGCGCCGGCTCTCCGGACGCGCCGCGCAGAACGAAGTTGTGGTCGAATTCCGGTGTCACCGGTTTGCCGGCGCGGAAATCGAAAGGTGTGCCGTCGACAGGGGCTATTTCGCCCGTCGGAATAAGTTCGGCATCGACCGGTGTATAATAATCTGCATTGATTTTCAGGATGTGCGATGTGGTCAGCCCTTCCCCGTTTCCATGCAGGTTGAACCATGCGTGCAGCGTAGGATTAAGGATGGTAGGCTTATCGGTCGTTGCGGCATATTGCAGCACCAGCTCATTCTTGTCGGTCAGGGTGCAGAGCACAGAAATCTCCAGATTGCCCGGATAGCCCTCTTCGCCATCCGGCGAAACGCGGGTCATCAGCAACACATTTTCCGCAAGTGGCTGAAGGGTCCACTCGTGTTTGTCGAAACCGCCCTTACCACCGTGAAGATGATTTTCTCCCTCATTCTGTGACAATTGATATGTAAACCCATCGAGGTCGAAACGGCCCTTGGCAATGCGGTTGCCATATCGCCCCACGACGGGCTGGCGGTAGTCCCCGTCAGCGCGGGCTTCAGCCGGGTCGGCACAGCCCCACACCACGTTTGTCAGCGTGCCGTCCTTCGCCGGCACTTCGAGCCGGAGCATGCGGGCGCCATAGGAAGTGAACGTGGCGCTCATGCCGTTTTCGTTCCGGATCGTAAAGCGCAACTCTTCCGCCGGTTTCCGGCAGCCGGGGAGCAAAGACGCCAGCAGAAAAGCCGTGCAAAATATTTTGAATATCCTCATAGAATCGCTATTTTTGATAGATAAATTCAAAGGTATGAAAAAAACGGCACTCTTCCTTCTCGCAACGCTGATTTTATGTTCGGCAAGCGCCACGGCCCAGACCTGGGCACCGGCCGGCGACCACATCCGCACGCCCTGGGCAGACCAGGTCAATCCCACGAATCCCCTGCCCGAGTATCCCCGTCCGCTGTTGCAGCGCGACGCGTGGATGAACCTCAACGGCCTCTGGGACTACGCCGTGCTGCCCCTCGATGCAACGTACGAAAAAGCAGACGGAAAAATCCTCGTCCCCTACTGCATCGAATCGAGCCTCTCCGGCGTCGGCAAGACCGTCGGAACCGATGAGAATCTCTGGTATCAGCGCCGTTTCAGCGTGCCGAAATCCTGGAAAGGCCAGCGCGTCCTGCTGCACTTCGGTGCGGTGGACTGGCGGGCCGACGTCTGGGTGAACGGGGTGAAGGCCGGTACGCATACAGGCGGTTACACGCCATTCAGCCTGGATATTACCGATGCCCTGCAGGCCGGTGACAATACTTTGACCGTCCGCGTATGGGACGGTACGGACACAGGGTTCCAGCCGCGCGGCAAACAGGTCCGCAAACCCAGCGGCATCTGGTACACCTCCGTCACGGGCATCTGGCAGACGGTCTGGCTGGAGCCGGTACCGCAGCAGCATATCGCGAACCTTCGCATTACCCCCGACCTTGCGTCCGGAAGCATTCGTGTTCTTGCCGAAGGCGTGAATCAAGGCGTGGTGGAAGTCCGGTTGCTGGCTGACGGGAAAACCGTAGCCTCGGCCCGTGCCCTGGCCGGATCCGAAACCGAAATACACGTTCCGGACGCCCGTCTCTGGTCGCCGGATGATCCCTATCTCTATGACCTGGAAGCCTCCCTTGTCGTGGGTGGCAGGTCTGTCGACAAGGTCCGGAGCTACTGTGCCATGCGCCAGGTCGGCGTAGCGGCAGGGCCGGACGGCATCCTCCGCATGACCCTCAACGGCAAGCCCATCTTCATGTACGGCCCGCTCGACCAGGGCTGGTGGCCCGACGGCCTCTACACCGCTCCGACCGACGAGGCACTGGCCTTCGACGTGCAGAAAACCAAGGACTGGGGCTTCAACCTCATCCGCAAGCACGTGAAAGTGGAGCCCGCCCGCTGGTACTACCACTGCGACCGCCTCGGCATCCTCGTGTGGCAGGACATGCCCAGCGGCGATCTTCACGGCAGCTGGCAGATGACCCGCCTGTACGAAGGCACGGAATTCGTCCGCAGCGCCGCCTCCGAGGCCTGCTACCGCAAGGAATGGAAGGAGATCATGGACTATCTCTACAGCCATCCCTGCGTGGTGGTGTGGGTACCTTTCAATGAAGGCTGGGGCCAGTTCAAGACCGTCGAGATCACGGACTGGACCAAGCAGTATGACCCGTCGCGACTGGTCAATTCGGCCAGCGGCGGCAACCATTTCCTGAAAGCTGGTGACATCCTCGACCTGCACAACTATCCTCAGCCCGACATGTATCTCTACGACACGAAGCGCGTCAACGTGCTGGGCGAATACGGCGGCATCGGCATGCCGGTGGAAGGACACCTCTGGACCCCCGACCGCAACTGGGGCTACATCAAGTTCGCCAGCCCCGCTGAAGTGACGGACGAATATGTCAAATACGCCCGCCAGCTGAAAGACATGATCGCACGCGGATTCTCCGGCGCCATCTACACCCAGACCACCGACGTCGAGATTGAAGTCAACGGCCTGATGACCTACGACCGCCGCGTTGACAAGGTCGACATTCCTCGTATCCGCGAAATCAACAAACAGGTAATCAATACATTGAAATAATGAAACGCACCCTTCTTTTTGTCGCGGCGGCCCTGTTCGCCCTGACATCCTGCACCAAGGAAATCAAGACGGAAACCCTCAAGTTCGAAGAGGAGATTCCACTCCATGAGGGCAGTGAAAACAATCTGGACCTCAACCTCGACATCGACTTCCCGGTTTCCGGGTTCCCGAAGGAAGCCTTGGAAGAAGTCCGCAAAGCCATCCGCGTCCACACGCTCGGCGACTCCTATGCCGAATTTACCGGATCGCTGGCCGAACTCGGACAACTCTGGCGCAATATCCTTGCCGATGACTATGTCTCGACCAACATGGCCATGCTCGAAGAGATGGAGATGGAGGAAGAAGATGCTCCTTTCCTCAACTGGGGTTTTGAATACAGGGGCGGCTTCGGCGGAGATCCGTACAAACAATATGTCAATTACTTCATCGACAAGTACGAGTATCTGGGCGGCGCCCACGGCATGAGTGTCAACGTTCCGCTGGTTTTCGACACGAAGACCGGACAGTGCGTCGAGTGGCAAGAGCTGGCTCCGGGCGTTTCCGAAGCCCGGATGGCCGAGTTGCTGCTCAAGCACCGGATGGACGACCTGAAAGACATGATCGATGAGGAGGAAGGCATCAACGAAGATGACATTTTCTTCTCTGAAACCATCGAACCCAGCCCCTGGTTCTCCATCGACAAGGAAGGCATCACCTTCTATTACCAGCCGTACGACCTGGCCCCCTATGTCTTCGGCATCATCACCGTCCCGGTTCCCTGGTCTGAATTGAAATAACTCACCGGGCATGGCCATGAAGAAAGAAAAACAGTATTCTTCGCCGTACAGCCTCGACGGACGTCTGCCGCTCGGTACAGCGGTTCCGCTGGGCCTGCAGCACGTGCTGGCTATGTTTGTCGGCAACCTGTCGCCCCTGCTCATGATCATGGGCATCTGCGGCATCACCGCTGGTGAAGGCTTGGGTGCGTTACGCCTGACACTGCTGCAAAACGCAATGATCGTATCCGGCCTGGTGACTTTCATCCAGCTTTATCCGATCGGCCCCATTGGCAGCCGCCTGCCGATCGTGATGGGTACTTCCTCGGGCTTCATCGGTATCTCCAGCACCATGGCCACCAGCATGATGGCGGGTGTGGCGGCTGGTGTCATCACCACCGATGCGCTGGCGGGCATCTATGCCTATGGCGCCATCATGGGCGCCTGCATGATCGGCGGTGTGTTCGAGATGGGACTCGGATTCTGCATCAAAAGACTCCGCAAGTTCTTTCCTCCGGTAGTCACGGGCACGGTCGTGATGGTCATCGGTTTCAGCCTCATTCCGGTGGGTGTCGGCTTCTTCGGCGGCGGCAGCAATGCTGCTGATTACGGCAGCGGCCCGAACCTGCTGCTGGGCTTCATCACCCTGGCTTCCATCCTGTTTTTCCAATTCGCATTCAAAGGATTTCCTTCCATTGCGTCGGTACTCCTCGGCATCATTGTGGGCTATATCACCTCGCTGGTGATGGGCCTCGTATTGCCCACCACCTTCGTGGATGCCGCCGGCAACACCCAGTATTATGCTTACGTCACGCAATGGTCGCAGGTGCACGAGGCCCCATGGTTCGCCATTCCGAGCCTCCTCCCCGTCGAATTGCATTTCAACGCCAAGGCCATTATTCCGATGTGCATCCTTTTCATTGTCACCGCCATTGAAACGGTGGGCGATACATCGGGCGTCGCAGAGGGCGGTCTGGGCCGGGAGGCGACGGACAAGGAGATGGCCGGCGCCGTCATTGCCGACGGCTTCGGCTCGTCTCTGGCCACGCTGTTCGGCGTGATGCCCAACACTTCGTTCAGCGAGAATGTCGGTCTGGTAAGCATGACCAAGGTCGTCAACCGCTTCGCCATCGCGACGGGTGCCGGTATTCTCGTGCTCGCCGGCCTCTTCCCGAAACTGGGCGCCGTCATCTCCATCATGCCACAGTCGGTCCTGGGCGGCGCAGCCATCATCATGTTTGCCAGTATCGTGCTCTCGGGTATCCAACTGATCACGAAAGAGCCGCTGGACGCCCGTAACACCACCATCGTGGCAGTCGCCCTGGGCGTTGGCTACGGTCTCAGCGTCACCACTTCCGTACATGCATCCATGCCTGTCTGGCTCACGTATCTTTTCGGCGGTGCCGGCATCGTTCCGGCAGCATTGATCGCCATCCTGTTGAATATCATCCTTCCCCTTAAGAAAGAGCAACCATGAAACAGCTATTTTGCCTGTGCACAGCCCTGCTGGTCCTGATGACAGCCTGCTGCAAGAACGAAGCGCCGAAAGAAAAGGGCGTGCTGGAAGTCATCAAGGCCCGGACGAGCGTCCGGAGTTTCACGGGTGAGAAACTCACCGAAGAGCAGATCCACACGCTGCTCGACGCAGCGATGGCCGCGCCGACGGCCGTCGACATCCGTCCCTGGCGTTTCATCGTCATCACTGACGACGAAATCAAGGCAGGTCTGTATCAAGGAGAAGTTCACAAGAAGATGGTCACTACGGCCGGCGCCGTGATTGTCGTCTGCGGCGAGACCACCCGCATGGTGAAGCCCCGTGACGCGGGTGAGGATGCGGAACTGGTCGAACGGCCCAACAACTACTGGTTCGAGGACTGCTCCGCCGCCACCGAGAACCTGTTGCTGGCCGCCACAGCCCTCGACCTGGGCGCCGTCTGGCTTTCCTGCTACCCGACCGAGCGGATCGTCGACCGCATCCGGGCCTATCTCGGCATCCCTGCCAACGTAACCCCGCTGGCCATCGTCCCCGTCGGCTACCCCGCCGAAACCCCGGAGCCGAAAAACAAGTGGAACCCCGACAACATCCACTACGACCGCTGGTAGATGAATGACCGCGGGAGCAAAATCAAATGAATTTGCTCCCGAATGGGCAAAAAACAGCTGTCGGGGAGCAATAAGGCCGTTTTTTGCTCCATGACATGGTTATACATGCTGTGACCTGATACATCCCAACAAATGAGGATGGACAGGCATCGGAATTCGTGCTACCTTTGCCGTTGAATATGGGACACGAACATCATCACCATCACCACGCGGAGGCGGCACCGGACGTGGCGTCGCTGCGGGGCATCTATTGGATCTCCATCGCCTTGAACCTGACCTTCGTGCTGGTCGAGGCGGGCGTCGGCCTATGGAAGGGATCGCTGGGCCTGTTGTCCGATGCCGGGCACAATCTGAGCGATGTCTTTTCGCTGGTGCTGGCGCTGATTGCCTTCCGGCTGGCCGCCTCTCACAGTACCGAAAAGTTCACCTATGGCTACAAGAAGGGATCGATCCTGATCTCGCTGCTCAACGCCGTCATCCTGTTGGTCGCCGTGGGCGCCATTATCGTCGAGAGTATCCATAAGTTGCGCAACCCTGTCGCCATCGACGGCGGAGCCGTGGCTTGGACGGCGGGCGTAGGTATTGTGATCAACGGCCTGACGGCATGGCTGCTGATGCGTCACCAGAAAAACGACATCAACACCCGCGGGGCCTTCCTGCACATGGCCGCCGACACGCTCGTATCCGTCGGCGTGGTCATTTCCGGTATCGTTATCTCGCTGACCGGTTGGACCTTCATCGATCCCATTATCGGCATCATCATCGCCCTTGTCATCCTTGTGAGTACTTGGCAGCTATTGGCGGAAAGCGTCCGGATGAGCATGGACGCCGTCCCGGAAGGCATCCATCCTGATGAGATCCGGAAGCAGATGGAATCGGCAAAAGGTGTCCGCAGCGTCCATCATCTCCACATCTGGCCTATCAGCACTACCGAAACGGCGCTGACAGCCCATCTGGTCATAGCCCCGGAAAGCGATGCCGAGGCCATCGTTCACGACGTCAAGCATGCCCTTCGCGAGGCCGGCATTCATCACGCTACCCTCGAGACCGAGCAGGAAGGCCACCCCTGCGCCGACGAATCCTCCTGCAACTGATCATTCCGATTAACTTTCTGCTTGTTTTTGCTACCTTTATGGTGTATGCGTACCATAACGGAACAGGAATTTGCACAACTCTCAGCCAGGATACGGAGCAAACTGACGGCACTGGCTCAGCGCTTCAACCGGGCCGCAGGCCTGGCCGGTGAGGCAGAGGATGTGGCACAGGAAGCCCTGATTACGCTGTGGCAACTATCTGAGAAGGGCTATCCTGTCCGGGACGCGGAAGCGCTGGCCGTGAAGATCACGAAGAATCTCTGCATCAGCCGATACCGGAAGCAGCACCTGCAATTTCAGGCGATGACGGATGCGACGGTTGCAGGCGGTGAATCCGCCACTGAGGCTGCAGACGCTGAAGATATCGAGACCATCCGCAACACCCTGTATAGTCGGCTGACCGAAACACAGCGCACTTTCCTGACCCTGCGCAACGAATACGGCCTCTCGCTCGACGAGATCGCCGCGACCACCGGACGGCCGAAAGCGAGCATCAAGGTTGCGATTTCCTCCGCCCGAAAGCAGATGTTCGAACAATTGAAGAAAATCCAATGACCATGGATAAAGATACACGCAAGGCGCTGATACAGCGCTATCTCGAGGCAGATACCACTCCCGCCGAAGAAAAGCGGCTTCGGGAATGGTTTGTCACGCATCCGGCCGACGCGGACGAGCGGGACTTCGCCCGGCTGATTGGCCTCCCCGCCCCGGGCAGCCTGGCCGAAACCGACGACGCAGAAGCGGAGTTCGACCGGATCGTAGCTAAAGGCGAAAAGAAACGGCACAAGATCGTCCGCTGGGGCATCACCCTGACCGCTGCGGCAGCTGCCATCGCCCTGCTGCTCTGGCTCGTGCCTGCCCGCTCCCTCAATGCAGACACGCCGCTAACGCCTGTGCAGATCGCCGAAGGTATCCAGCAGATGATGTTGCTGGACATCGGCGACATCGAATCGATCACGGCCACGCCCGCCGGACCCATGGCCATTCTCACTGCTCATCTCAAGGATGGCAGCACCTGTTCGTATATTCTGAGCTGCAACAAGGACGAAGGTACCACGTCGCTCCTCGCCTGCACAAACCAATAATGCCCAACGAAATGAAAAACATCTTCACGATTCTTTCCACCGTCTGCGCCCTTCTGCTTTGGAGCGGCACCCTCCAGGCGACTCCCGTTTCCGTCGTCCCCGATACCACCAACCGTTATGTGATCGACGAACGGCCGGTCGAAAACTTCGACGGTTCCCAGCTCGCCGGCAAGACGATTGTGAGTTATGAGATCACCAAGGTAGACGACGACAAGACCGTCATTCAGGTCCATACCATCCGTACAAAAGATACACGTATGCCTACCGACCCCATCTATGTCATCGACGGCAAAAAGGCCACGAAAGAGGATTTCGAAAACCTGAATGCATCGGCCATCAAGAGCGTATCCGTTGTCAAGGGCAGCAGCCGGGATTCTTACAAGAATCTTTCTGGCGAAGACATCCAGCAGTACGAAGGCTGGGAGAATGGCGTCATTCTCGTCAAGACGAAGCCCGTCGATCCCAACGCCCCGCAAACCATTACTGTCATTCAAGGCGGCCAGAAACAAACGATTACCGTCAGGTCCGGCGACATCAAGGTCATCCGGTCCGAGACGAAATAGCGCCCAGGGCTTAACCCCGCCATCAAGGCCTCGTTGAGCAGGTTGTCCTGCGTCTGATGCCGTCTATCAGCACAGACGCAGGACAACGATTTTCGGGTTGGAGCGAGATGCCAGGAAAGCTGGTATTTCGCGGCGCCGGAAAGAAACTTACGGGTTGACGATCGTGCAGTGGTCGTTCCATTTGAGGCCGCCGGGACGGATCTCGCTGTTGCCGTACTTGCCACCTGCGTAATCTTGTTTCAAATACACTTCGTGGCAGACCACAAAGCCCTGGTCTTCACAGATCACTTCCGAGGTGAATGTGCGATAAACAGGAACGCCCAGCGCATTCACTTCCACCTTGTAGTCCGAGAAGATGCGGGCTGCCTTGGGCGTGCCCCACTCCGGGCAGTTGTCCTTGACGGCTTGTTCGAGCCAGGCCACGTGACCCGTGAAGTTCTCGTGCTTGTTTCCCTGGGCCTTGGTAGTGCGATATTGTGTCAGCAAAGCGCCTTTCTTCATCTTCAGGATTTCGGCATTGGGCTTTTTCTCCTTGGCGGCAGCCTTGCGTTCTGCATCGAAAGCCTGCAGCGAAGCGATATCAAAAGATGCCGGGAAATCAATCTTGTATTCTTCCGGAAGCTCGTTATAGAGTTGCTGCATGTTGCCGGCCATTTCGGAGAATCCCTCTTCCGAGCCATTCGTCCATTTCATCGTGACACCTGTCGAAAGGCTGCCGAATGCCCGGTAGAGATGGAACATGCGCGTGGCCGGATTGTCACTCTTCAGTGCACGGGCCAGCTGCGCATTGGCCTTGGTCACCATGTACTGACCCAGCTTGCGGGCTTTGGTTTCCTTGTCGTCGCCGCTGTAGTCGGGACTTTCGGGAAGACCTATGGCCTCGATCTGCTGCATCCGCTTCAGTACTTCCTTCCGTTCAAACTGCCATTGCTCCGCTTCATAGTCGGTGAGTTTCTCGCCATCCCAGAGATGATAGGTCTTGTCGAGGAAATCGAAGCTGGGCTTGCCCGTGTTCAGGCGAAAGGCTGCCTCGTAGTCCACCTTGTCCGGATCTTCTGCATCCAGCGATTCCGCCAGCCGCTTCATCCAGTAAGCCAGGTCCGCTTCAACGGTCGCGCCACCTGAGGTATAATCCCATTCCGTGTGGCGGGCTTTGGAGTAATCCACATCAAACTTTTTTTCGTACGGGGCCATGCCCGCGCTCAGAGCGATGACAATCGTCACCAGCATTCCGGCAATCATTTGAAATCGTTTCATCGTTGTGTCGTTTTACGGTGCAAAATTACACTGTGGCAATGACTCCGGATTAATGAATTTTCAGTAATTTTGGGCCGCCAAGCTACTGAAAAACTGTGAAAATAGCGATTCTACCCCTAATTTCCCTATTTCTGTGCCTTCATTTGCTTTCCTGCCGACCCGAAAACAGAGCGCTCAAAAATGCAGAAACGGAGAAGGCGACCGCGCTGCTCAAGAAGGCCGGAGAGGATGTCAAGGCGCAACATTTTGATGCAGCGATGGAAAATGCCCTGGCGGCGCTGGCCATTGCCGACGCCGAGGATGCTTCGCTGCTCAGGGTTCAGGCACTCGACTGCATCATCGGCATCGATATCATGACCAGCCGGGATGCCGATGCGTGGGAAAAAGCACTGGAAGCTGAAACGCTTGCGCGGGTGAACGGATTCAAGGAGGAACTCGCGGGAATCCTTATTTCCAAGGCAAAACTCTGCTCCTATGCAGAGATATCGCCCGAGACCGGGAGAAACGAAGAAGGACTGGAGTATGCCTTCGAGGCGCTTTCTCTGGCCGAGGAGACGAACGACCATGAGCGGCAGTGCGAAGCCTGCTATGTCATCGCGTCATTGTACATCAATGAAAATCGCTGGAACGATCCCATCGATCCCCAAATCTATCAGACGGCCGGGGAATACCTGGACAAAGGGCAGTCGCTGGCCGAAACCTATGATATTCCGCGTCTTCGAAGAAATGGCATCCTGTTCCGCTCCCGCTGGTTCCAACAAGGCGACCGCAATGAGGAAGCCGTCCTGTACTTTACGCAGGTCCTGGCCGGATTGGAAGAGACGGACCATCT
>Ga0310786_10000632_pt1 | contig 56487 bp, 56 predicted proteins | sample AusTroGonzalo_MG_FD_203881 | JGI IMG/M metagenome (GOLD analysis project Ga0310786, IMG submission 203881) | Bovine rumen microbial communities from tropical cattle in Woodstock, Queensland, Australia - Gonzalo_03 (v2) (version 2) | ecosystem: Host-associated > Mammals > Digestive system >...
GTATGAGCCATTAAATTTATATAAATCATAATATTTATTATCGCAAGGGATATATATTAGTTTATGAAATTTTAGATTTCCATTTGCTTCATTTACGTATGTATCCGCATCTGTATTTAATTTTTGTGTGTACTTTTTTAGAAAATAATTTGCATCAGTAAAATAATTTTTACATTTGGAATTTTGCAGTATTGTATTTAGGTTTGTCATCGCCTCACTAACATTTTCATATGTTAAAAACTTTAAATACTGATTATCTTCTTTATAGATTAAACCTAATGTTTTGTCTGCTTCATCAATCATATAATTATTTTTTTTACTTGTGGATTCGAACCCAATAGGTTTAAATCCACATTTTATATGTGCTAAATCTTCAGGTGTAGCATCCAAAATCCATTCGGTTTTTCCATCAGATGCAACAACATATGAGTGTATTGATTCAATTAGTGAAACATTAAAGTTTGTAAATTCAGGAATAATATTTTTTAGAACTTCTCTTGAATAACTATGACATACTACTAAGCGATCTTTTACATTACTTAGGTCTATTTTTCGGTATTGAATTTTATTTTTTAAAATAAAGTCATGCATGTTACAAGCATAGTACCATCTTTGATCAAATGAAAATTCAAGGGCACATCTATAATATATATTTCTTAATTTTTCAAATTCATTTAAGTGCATATCTTTCATTTCATCATGCAATTCTTGATATAAATTCATATTAATTCCTTCTTTTTAATGGTTCTTATATTAACATATTAGATTATTAATTTAAAGAGTAAATAATATGTTTATATATAAGGTATTTTTGGCTTATATAATTAAATGTGCTATAATATATTTAGATTTAGGTGATAAAAAGTTATGGATAAATTTAATGATTTACGTAATAAATATGAAGAAATTATTTATAAAGGATTTACTATAGATGAAGGTAATGAAACTTTTAAAATTACGTATAACTTTGTTATACCTAATTTAATAAGTTTTAATCCAACAATTTCATTTAATATTGATTTATTTATTAATGAAAATTTAAATGATAAGTTATTAAATAAAATAATTTATAGATTAGGATTAATAGAGTTAATTAGTTATTATAAAGCAGTATGCCCTAAAAAAATCGTTTTAGAAAATGGTTATATTTCTAAAGATGAAGAAAAGTTCTTTAAAAAAATATTTTATAATGGATTGGGTGAATTCTTTTATCAGAATAATATAAATATAAACAAAGAAGAATTATTTGAGTTTGTTATAAATGGCGAAGAAGAAACTATTGATAATGTAAGTTTTAATGGTGAAGGTAATTTAATCCCAATTGGTGGGGGAAAAGATTCATGTGTATCTTTAGAACTACTAAATGGCATGAATAATAAATGCTTTATGATTAATCCAAAAGATGTTCATTTAAAGTGTGCAGGTGATACTGAGTCATACATAATTAAAAGAACTATAGATCAAAATTTAATTAAACTTAATAATGAGGGTTATTTAAATGGTCACACACCTTTTAGTGCCATTGTTGCATTTGCCTCATATTTAGTTGCATACATAACTAATAGATCAAATATAATTTTATCTAATGAGGGTTCTGCTAATGAACCAACTATAATTGGTACAAACATAAATCATCAATATTCTAAAACATATGAATTTGAAAACGATTTTTACAATTATACAAAAAATGTGTTTAAAATTAATATAAATTATTTCAGTTTACTTAGACCTTTAAAAGAAGTTCAAATAGCATATTTATTTTCTAAATATCCTAAGTATCATAATATATTTAGAAGTTGTAATTTAGGTTCAAAAGAAAATCCATGGGTATGGTGCTGCAAATGTTCTAAGTGTTTATTTATTTTTATTATGTTAAGAGCTTTCTTAAGTAAAGAGGAAGTAATAAATATATTTGGAACTAATCTATTAGATGATACTTCTTTAGAAAAATATTTCCTTGAATTAATTGGAAAAAGTGATACAAAGCCTTTTGAATGTATTGGTACAATAGATGAAGTTAAATATGCTTTAAATAAAATTTTAGATGATGAATCTTATTTAGTAAAATTATATAAAGAAAATTATTACGAAGACATAAATATTGATTTATCTAAATTATATTATGAGAATAATTTAGATGAAGAATATTTAAACATATTAAAGGAAGTGATAAATGATGCCGAATAAGATAATTGAAGAACTACAAAAGTATAATAATGTTGCAATCTTAGGATTTGGTAAAGAGGGAATATCAACTTATAACTTTATAAGAAGATATGATAAGAATATGCACCTAACTATTTTAGATGCAAAAGATATTTTTTTAGATGATCCTAATGTAACAATAAAAAAATATAATTCTACACTTGAAGAATTACTAGAATATGACAAAATAATTAAAACTCCTGGTATTCCATTTGCGTCATTTAACCAAGATGAAGTTAAAAATAAACTTAAAAGTAAGATCACATCACAAATGGAATTACTTTTAGAATTTAATCGTGAAAATGTTATAGGTATTACTGGAACTAAAGGCAAAAGCACAACAACTACAATGATTTATGATGTGCTTAAAGATCAATTAGATAAAGTAATTTTAGTTGGAAATATTGGAATACCTGTATTTGATGAAATTGAAAATTTTGAAGGTGCTATAATAGTTGCTGAGATGTCATCTCATCAACTAGAATATGTTGATGTATCACCACATATTGGCATTGTACTTAACTTATTTGTTGATCATTTAGATCATACTGGTAGTGTTGAATTTTATCACGAAGCTAAGATGCATATGTTTATGTATCAAAATGAAAACGATTATGCTTTGTTTGATGCTGATAACTACTATTTAAATAAACAAGATTTTTCAAAAATCAAAAGCCAACTACTTACTGTAAGTAATGAAAAAAAAGCATCTATATATTTAAGTAATAATACAGTATATATTAATGATGAGGCATATGTTAATAAAAATGATATTAATACAAAGCTAAAAGGTGAACATAACTTTAAAAATATTATGTTTGTTTTACTTGTTTCTAAACTATTTAATTTAGATTTAAATAGAACTTTAGAATCTATTAAGAAGTTTGAACCACTTCCACATAGACTTGAGTTTTTTGGAAATTTTACAGGCATTAATTTTTATGATGATGCTATTGCAACAATTCCAGAAGCAACCATTAATGCATGTAAAACACTTGATAATGTAGATACATTAATATTTGGTGGAAATGATAGAAATATTGATTATAGTTTATTAATTGATTATTTAAATAAATCAAATATAAATCATTTTATCTGCATGCCTGAAACAGGATATAAGATTGCTGAAGGTTTGGATAAAAGTAAGGTTATATATGCTGAAACCTTAGATGATGCTGTTAATGAAGCTTTTAAACTAACAGAAAAAGGTAAAATATGTTTATTATCTCCTGCAGCATCTAGTTATAACTCTTTTAAAAATTTTGAAGAAAAAGGGGATAAATTCAAAGAACTAGTTAAAAATCATCGGTAGTTAAAAAAAGAATATTTATTTATTCTTTTTTTTATGTTACATTTAAATTATAGTATGGGTGGGTTATATGAGTAGAAATAGTGGACATATGTATATTTATTATGGAGAAGAATATATAAATAAATTAGAAGTTGATTTTATGGGTTATGAAGTTTTTGAGGAAAACTTCATAACATGTCACCATATTTATTTAAATAAAGAAGTGGATAATGGTGATGTTGATGAATCACGAACAAATTATAGTGTTCCACTTGGAAGGTTAAGTCATGATCTTTTACATGGTGTAATTGAGTTATATAATCCCAATTTGTATATTAAGTGGAGAGACTATTTTCTAAAAGTTTATTTAAATAAAAATATGACTAGTACTTTAAGTAAAGAAAGACTTTTACTTAAAACTGAAACAGAAATGTGGCTGAACCAATACTGTAAATTAAAACTACCTAGTATAACTACATATAATTCTAAATATATTAAAAGATTACTTAAAGATGATTACATAAAAGATTGTATAAGGTATGGTAATAAAATACTTGATGGTTACAAATATGCCTCATATACAACATATTTTAAAACTGAAAAAGAGATTGTAGAATATGATAAAATATGCGGTGCTACATTCAAGTATTTAATTGAAACTGATTACTTTAATACTCATCAAAAAAAATTTATCGAATCTTTTAGTCCTTACCTAAGTTATTATCTATTTAAAAACCATAATATTGTAAACTTACATAATGCAGTAGATAATTATTTAGTAAGAAAAAAATAATATATAAATCTATGGTATAATGGTTTATATAGTAAGTGGAGGAATTTGTAGAAAGTTATAGATAAGAAAAGAAGCATTTATAAGAATAATGTATATGTTTATCAGGTAATTATAGGTGAGAAAAATAATCCTTCACCATATAATGAGATTTGTACATTTATTTCAAAAGATAATTACGATAATATTATGAGTGGTAAATATGGTTTTATTAAGGCTCCATATTCCCAAGGGGGGATAGTTATATTTGATGAAAATAATAAAATAGTTCCTCTGATTAATGTTGAAAATATTGAGGAAGAATCGATTAAGAGAATGTAATAAAATATTATTATTTAAAAATATATTTATTGTATTATAATTTAATCATAGGGGGATAGCTTTATGAGTTTATATGATATTTTACTTATTATAGTAATTGGTGCAGTTGCAGGTTGGCTTGCAGGACTAGTAATGAATTCTAAAGGTAGTTTACTTAGAAATATCATTGTAGGTATCGTTGGTGGTTTTGTAGGTGGTTATTTATTTAGTCTTCTACACATAAATGTTAACGTAAGTGTAGGTGATATAAACCTAGGTACTGTATTTGTATCTTCTGTTGGTGCTTGCATTGTAATATTTGTTGTAGACAAAATATTAAAATAAGGACTTAAAAAAGCCCTTTTTTTATTTTATAATGTTCTTACTGGTAATTTATTTTTAAAAAAATCAAAGAAGGTGTTTTTTATGAATTATCGTTTAATTAACTGTGATAAAAATGATATTGATAGATTAATTAAGTATAAGAAAAAAACCATATTTGATTATGCTCATAATTTATCTATTGAAGAAATTAATAATATAAATAATTATGTAATTATGGCAGTACCAAAAAATATAAATGATTATTCAAATATTGTTATTGATGATAAAGTAATTGGTTCTTTACTTGTAACAAAAGAAAAAGATGGTGTTCTTATAGATGAAATATTTATTGAAGATGAATATAGAAATAAAGGTTTAGGTTCAAATATAATAAAAAATATTATAAATAAAAATAAGGCAGTTTATTTATGGGTATATAAAGAGAATATAAAAGCTATAAATTTATATAAAAAATTGGGATTTATAGTTGAAGAAGAAACTAAAACAAGATATTATATGAAAGTGATAAATAAATAGGAGTTGAATTAATCATGGAAAAAGAATATTCAAAAAAATTAGAAAAATTAAATGTATAATTTTCAATAAAGAAGTTGCTCTTTAATGAATGAAAACAAAACTAATATAAACTGGTTGATATTGATTTAGTCGAAGTTTCATTCAAACTCCTATAAAATAAAGGAAAAATAAGTATACGCTTGTTACATAATATAATAAAAAAATATAGAATAATGAGAAAAACAACTAAAAAGGTATCTAAAATAGCGTAGTATTTTATACTTGGTATTGAGGGTTAAACTTTTTAAAAAGAGGTGAATAGCATGTCGCTAAAAAAAATTATAAATGATTATATACCTTGTGATGAACAAGAAGAAAAAGATAAGGAACAAATGTTAATGTTTATTGATAACTTTGATGATATTTTAACAAGAAATAATGTTATAGGACATTTTTCAGCTTCAGCATTTGTTGTTAATAAAGAAAAAAATAAAATGGCAGCTGTTTACCATATCATAACTGATGGTTGGACTTATCCAGGTGGACATGCTGACGGAGAAGAAGATTTACTTTCAGTTGCACTTCGTGAAGTTGAAGAAGAAACCGGGTTAAAAGCTAAAGTACTAAATGATAAACCATTTTTAATATCTTCAAATCCAGTTAAATCGCATATTAAACATGGAAAGTTTGTTTCTTCACACTTACATTTTGATGTATTATATTTAATGGAAGCAGATGAGAATACACCTTTAGAATATAGAGAAGATGAATCTAAAGGAGTAGAATGGATTCCTTTTGATGAGATAGATAATGAAAAGATGGTTGATTTTATAAGACCTATTGCTAAGAAATTAGCAAAAAAACTGATTGAAAAAGGAGTTGATCCAAATGAATGAAAATAAATCTAATATAAACTGGTTGATATTTATTTAGTCAAAGTTTCATTCAAACTCCTATATTATAAAGGAAAAACAAGTGTATGCTTGTAGCATAATTTAATGAAAATATATAAAATAATGATAAAAATAACTAAAAAAGTCTCAAAAATAGTATAGTATTTGATACTTGGTATTGACAGTTAAAGTTTTAATAGAAGAGGTGAGAATATGATTAAATTATTTGATAAAGACATGAATGAAATAATTATTGAAAGAAGTATGTATCAATGGCAATTATTTCCGTTAGATAATTTTTCAGCATTTGGTTTTGAAATGAATGGAGAATATTTTCAAACAAGTGAACATGCATTTCAATATTTAAAATTTAATGAAACAAATAAAGAAATAGCGAATAAAATAAAAAAATCATATTCACCTAATGATGCAAGGAGAATTGCACATGAAAATAAAGAATATAGATTATCTAATTGGTCAGATATAAAGTATGACAATATGGAAAAGATATTAAAACTAAAAGTAGAACAAAACCCTATTGTTAAAGAATGTCTTCTTAATACTAAAGATTACATTATTGCTGAATGCTGTATAGATGAAGATACTGATTGGGGAATAGATAATAATAATCAAGGAAATAATCATCTTGGGAAAATATGGATGAAAATAAGAGATGATATAAAAAACAATTAATTAAAAATAATTTATAAAATATAAATAGAGTTATGTATAGACTTTATTATATTATTTTGTTAGAATGTATCGAAAAGAGGTGTACAGTATGGATGATAGCAAACAAGAGATGCGTTATAGAATTATAGCTGAGAGCTATAAAAAATTAGAAATTCTTCATTATGATGAAATAATTAAAATACTAAAGGAAAAAGAGTATCATAGAGTTACTTTCTATGATGGATTTGATCCTTTAAATAATATTCATTATTGTTGTGTAGATGTGATGAAGAATAATGATACTAGCACAATAATTAATTATAAGGCAGAAGATCAAGATCCTAGACAAATATATAATAATATGGTTGCAGGTTTAAAAAAGGAAGAACTAGATGCTGAATATCATATTCTATATAATGGAGATGTTGATTTAATATGTATTATTGATACTAATCTTTTAACTTTTCCAAAGCAAATAGTAAAAGATCTTAGATTATGTCAAACTGATTTAGATCATGCACAAGAGGGAGATATTTATTGTTGTGATTATAAAAAAATTTGTGTCTTTCCAAGTGTTTTATCTGAAGAAGTTATGCAAAGGAGAATTAAGAAGTAGGAGAAATCCTACTTTTCATGTTATAATTAAAGTAGCCAAAGGAGTTGATCCAAATGAATGAAAACAAAACTAATATAAATTGGTTGATATTGATTTAGTTAAGAACACTCCTAAAGTATTATAAAATAAGAGAAAACGTGAAAATACATCTTGCATATTTTTAATGAAAATGGCTAAAAAAGCAAAAAAATGACAAAAATATCTAAAAATAGGTGAATTTTTGCTATGAAGTCGCAAGGTGATTACAGAAGTTAAGAATTTATATACAATATGTTATAATTAATTAAACAGGAGGCATCACATGGAAAAAAGATATTTATTAGATTTAGGAGATTTAATTGGTAATTTATTTCTCATATTAATGGAAAATGAAATTGATGTTGATAAAATCACATATAGTCAAATAGGACAATTTAGAGAGATTCTTGAAAAAGAAGCAGAGAATAATGAAATGAAATTATCATTTAAATTAAGTAGAGATTTAACCGCAAAGTTCTTTAGTTATAATAGATCTACTTTTGATGAACAAGATGATAGAACAATTATAATAAAGGAAGGTATAACACCAATTCATTTGATTTATGATTATAGATCATCTTTACCTTTAGATGTTTATCTACTTATTTCAAGTGATGAAGTTACAAATAAAACACTTGATATGATGGGATACGAAAAAACTGAAAAAAAATCACCTGAAGATATAGAGTATTACATAAATAGATTAAAAGAATTAATAAACTCTTATGCATCAAAAATGGAATTTGAAAAATGTATAGAATTAAGAGAAAAATTACGTAGACTTAATTTTATTCAAAATCTCATGAATCCAGTTCAAGAAGAAACAAAAAGTGAAAAAGGAAAAACTTATATAAGAATTAATAAAGAAAAAAATCACAAGACTAGATAAAACTAGTCTTTTTTTATGTTATAATGTATTCAGTTAGGAGTGATCCAAATGAATGAAAATAAAACTAATATAAATTGGTTGATAACAATTTAGTCAAGACCAACTCCAAATCCTTATAAAATAAGGTAAGATTAAAAAATAAATCTTACATGTTTTATATAAAAATATGTCGAAATAAGTAAAAAAATAGTTAAAATTGAGCATTTTTAAGTAAAAATAGCTTAGGAATTGATATAGTGAGAACGGTTAGTTAAGACCAGATGAAAAAGAGGTATTTAAATGAAAACTATCGAACAAATTAATGAAGATATTATAGAACTTAGAAGAAATGGGCAAAGTGTAAAAGAAATAAGTGATGGTCATCATACATTTGGAGATTATACTGATATGAGGAATGTGTATTTTATAGCTTTGTGTAATGCATATCATGATTTGTCATGGAAATCTAAAAAGCATTTTGATGAAGAAAATGATCCGATGTTTGATGGTGATTTTATTGCTGGAATTTTTACACCTGATGGTCCTATTACTCAACATTTAAAAATGAAGTACTGGGATGATTTACAAGTACAGGAAATTGAAAGAGCACCACAGTATGATGGTTATACTGAAGAAGATGTTAAGGTACGTATAAAAAGTTTGAATGGAGATAATGTTCATGAAAGAAGAAAATAGTGTTGCTAAAACTAATATCAACTGGTTGATTTTAATTTAGTTAAGAACACTCCTAAGGTATTATAAAATAAGAGAAAACGTGAAAAAACATCTTGCATATTTTTAATGAAAATGGCTAAAAAAAGCAAAAAAATGACAAAAATATCTAAAAATAGGTGAATTTTTGCTAAGAAGTTGCAAAGTGATTACAGAAGTTAAGAACATAGATATAATAATATACTATAATTAATTAAACAGGAGGTTTGTATGAAATCAGATAAATGTATGAGTGGGCGTTTAATTGAAGGAAATTACCTTTGTCTATTATTAGGTAGTGGTAGAACTACTTTTACAAAAAATGAACATGATTTATATATTAAAAATGTAGATGATAAAATAGAAGGAAAATATTGGGTTTTTGACGGATATTATTTGAGTGAATTAATAGATGATTATCCATATTTAATTAAAGAAGTTAAAAGAGAATCATATGAAATTTTATTGAAAGATGAAGATATTGAAAAAACTGCTGAAATATGTGAGTATTATTTTAGAATTGGTGTTCCAACAGAAATATGTGAAGTGTTTGATAAATCTTTTAATGAACAAAAAGAGAGAAGTAATATAACCAGTGAATCAAAAACCAAAACATTAACTAAAACCAAAACTAAAAATAACATTTCAAAATAAGACTAGATAATTCTAGTCTTTTTTATGTTATAATTATATTTAGATTTAAAGGAGGTAATCCAAATGAATGAAAATAAAACTAATATCAACTGGTATCCAGGGCACATGCAAAAAACCAAAAGATTAATTGATGAGATGAGTGATCAAATTGATGTCGTTATTGAACTAATTGATGCTAGATGTCCATACTCATCAAAAATGAGAGACATAGATCATTTAATCAAAAATAAACCAAGACTTTTAGTTTTAACTAAAAAAGATTTATGTGATTTAAATGAAACCAACAAATGGATTAAGTATTATGATAGTAAAGGTTATAATACTTGTTTAATAAGTGGCATTAACGATAAAGATTATAAAATTATATATGATAAATTATCTTTAATGACAAAATCGATTCAAGGAAAAAGATTAGCAAAAGGTTTAAAAGAAAAAGAAATTAGATGTTTAGTGATAGGTATACCAAATGTTGGTAAATCAACACTCATAAATAAGATGTGCGGTAAAAAGGTGGCATCAGTAGGTAATAAACCTGGTGTTACAACATCACTTAACTGGCTTAAAACAAATGCTGGAGTACTTTTATTAGATTCTCCTGGTATTTTATGGCCTAGATTTGATGAAGAAGAAGTTGCACTTAATCTTGCATCTATTTCTTCAATTAAATCAGAAGTAATAGATATAGACTCTGTTGCTGTTCATATTTTAAAATTTTTGGAAAAATACTATCCAGATATTTTACACTCAAGATATAAAATAAATGACACAGAAGATATGTTAGAAGTGTATAATAATATAGGTAAGCAAATAGGTGCTTATAAAAATGGTGAAGCTGACTTTAATAGAGTTAGTAATAAAATAATAAATGATATTAAGGATGAATACATCAAAGGAGTTACATTTGATAGATGGAAAGAGACTTACTAGCATACGAAAGAAAATTATATAAAAAAAACATCACGCTAATAGCTGGTGTTGATGAAGTAGGAAGAGGACCACTAGTTGGTCCTGTTGTTGCTGCTGCAGTAATCCTTCCTAAAAACTATAAGCTAGAAGGTCTAGATGATTCTAAAAAATTAACTGAAAAGAAAAGAGAAACTTTATTCCCTATAATAATGAAAGATGCTATATCTGTTGGCATTGGTATTGTAGAAGCTGATGAAATCGATAAAATTAATATATATGAAGCATCAAGAAAAGCTATGATGATAGCTCTTGATAATTTGAGTATTAAACCAGAATATATATTAGTTGATGCAATGCCACTCTTTACAGATATACCGCATGATGCTATAATTCATGGCGATGCCCTTAGTTTATCTATTGCTGCAGCTAGTGTTATAGCAAAGGTAACCAGAGATAAATTAATGATTGATTTAGATGAAAAATATCCTATGTATGGTTTTAAAAAACATAAAGGTTATCCAACTAAACTTCATCTAGAAATGCTAAAAAAATATGGCCCACTTAAAAATTATAGATTTACTTATGGGCCTGTTCGTGATTTAATTAATAAGGAAAGTTGTGATATAAATGAAAAGCAGAATTAAAGAATTTGTTAAAACCACTTGGTTTAGATATACATTAATATTATTTGTAGGTATATTTGGCGGAGAATTAATTTTTAGATTATGTGCCCATATGCCTATTTTTAGTTACCCTGTTTTAAGAGTAGCTATTTCTACAACTTTTTTAAGTGCATTTTTTGCATATTTATTTTCATTTACAAATAAAATTGTTGCGAGAGTATTAATTGGTTTTTTAATATTTTTAACTAATTTTTATGCTTATATTCAACTAGGTTTTAATAATTTTCTAGGTGTATATATATCTTTTGGTACATCTAGTCAGTTAGGTGCAGTAGTTGATTATATTAAAGACTTTTTACATAGTATAAAGCCTTTATACTATTCATGCTTTATACCATTTATATTTGCTTTACCTTATTTAATTATATTTGAAAAGAAACTATATAATAATGATAGAAAAAATATTGATAAGGCAGAGAAGAAACATAAATTTTATTTAAAATCTGTATATATGGTTTCAATGACGCTTGTGTTTGTATCTGTTTATTATGCAACCTTAACACTTAAGTTTATGCAAAATGATTTACAATTAACTAAAAATACTGATCTAATTATAAATCCATCAGTTCCATCAACAGCAATTCAGGAATTTGGTACAACAATGTTTGCCCTTGGTGATATAAAAGTTACATTATTTCCTATGGATGAGCAATTAACATATGAAAGAACAACTAAAAAGGCAAATGGTAAAAATGATAATGTATCACCAGATTATAAAAGAGAAATAGATGATGCAGCATGGGAAAGATTAATAGAAAACGAAAAAAGAAGTACTTATAATACTTTAAATAATTACTTCATATCTCAAGATATAACAAGTAAAAATGACTATACTGGTATGTTTAAAGGAAAAAATATTATCTTTATCATGATGGAATCAATATCTGATATATTTATAAACCCAGATTTATTTCCTAACTTTTATAAGATGTATTCAGAAGGATGGCACTGGGAGAATAACTATTCTCCAAGAAACTCTTGTGCAACAGGAAATAATGAAATGAGTGGAATGCTATCACTTTATACAATAAATAATAACTGTACAGCAAATAATTATAAATATAATACATATTTTGAAAGTATATTTAATTTATATAATAATGCTGGATATAAAACCACATCAATGCATGATTATACTGAAGCATACTATTATAGATCTACTATCCATACTAATATGGGATCAAGTAAATACTATGGTGTTAGAGATTTAGGTATTAGATACTCTAATGAATATGTTAACTGGGCATCTGATGAAGACTTTATGAATAAAGCTGTTGATATTTTAACTTCAACTAATGAAGGTAAACCATTTATGACATGGCTTACAACAGTATCTGCGCATCAACCATATAGTGCATCAAGTGAACTTGGTGATAAATATTTAAATGAATTTAATGATTTAAACTATCCAAGAGAATTAAAAAGATATTTATCAAAAGCCAAAGTTACAGATGATGGTTTAGGTGCTTTACTTAATAAACTAGAAGAAGCAGGTATACTAGATGATACCGTTATCGTAATGTATGGAGATCATTATCCATATGGTATGAGTAAATCTTTAATTAAAAATATCCTAACATATGATTTAAATGATTATGAGGTTGAAAGAGTTCCTTTTGTAATATATAATAGCCAAATGGAACCAAAGACATTTAGTGAATATACATCTTATATAAATATAGTTCCAACACTTGCTAATCTATTTGATTTAGACTTTGATCCAAGACTTTATGTGGGACAAGATTTATTATCAGATGAATATGAATCACTTGTTGTTTTTGCTGATGGTTCATGGAAAAATGAAAGAGCATATTATAATGCTGCAAATGGAGCAATTAAAAATTATGGAGATAATCCATATTCAAGTGAAGAAATAAAAGCTATAAACGAAAAAGTGTCATATAAGATGAAAATGAGTAGTTTAGCAATTAAGAATAATTATTTTAAATATTTAGGAGAAAATCTTTCTAAATATCAAACTCAGATAGATAATGAAAAGCAACAAGCAATTCAAAATACTGTTGGTGTTGCTGATTCTGAGTAGAAAGGTAAGATATATTTATGAAGAAAAAAGTTGTTATTGTAGAATCGCCTGCTAAAAGTAAAACTATTGAAAAATATTTAGGTGATGATTATACTGTAGTATCAAGTAAAGGACATATTAGAGATTTAGCAACAAGTGGTAAATTTGGGCTTGGAGTTGATATTGATAACAACTTTGCTCCAAAATATATTATTATAAAGGGTAAAAACAAGGACGTTAAAGATTTAAAAAAACTAGTTGATAATTCTGAAATGATTTATCTTGCAACAGATCCAGACCGCGAAGGAGAAGCAATTAGTTGGCATTTATTTGATGAACTTAAAATCCCTGAAGATAAGTATGAAAGAGTTGTCTTTAACGAAATAACAAAAAATGTAGTTAAGGATGCCATTAATAATCCTAGAAAAATTGATATGGATTTAGTTCATAGTCAAGAAACAAGAAGAATATTAGATAGAATCATTGGTTTTAGGTTATCTAAATTAATGCAATCTAAAACCGGTGGCAAAAGTGCAGGACGTGTTCAAAGTGTTGCTCTTAAGATAATTGTTGATCGAGAAAGGGAAATTGAAGCATTTAATCCAGAAGAGTACTGGACAATATCAGCTAACTTCGGTTCATTTGAAGCATCACTTGAAAAATATCATGGTAAAAATATTGAAATTAAAAATGAAGTAGAAGCCAATGAAATTTTAGATAAATTATCAAACTCTTTTGATATTGAATCAGTTGATGAAACGGAAAAATCTAAAAAGAGTAAAGAAGTATTTAAAACATCAACTATGCAACAAGCACTTTATAATAAACATGGTTTTGATTCATCTAAAACAATGCGTATAGCACAAAAACTTTATGAAGGTATTGATTTAGGTGATGAAACAGTAGGTTTAATTACTTACATGAGAACAGATTCAGTAAGACTTTCTCCAGAATTTGTTAAAGAAACTTTTGGATATATCAAAGGAAAATATGGAGATGAATATGTTGGTTCTGTTAAGTTTGGAAAACAAACGGAGAATATTCAGGATGCTCATGAAGGTATTAGACCAACAAGTATAAATCGAAAACCAGAAGATATTAAAGAGTATTTAACTCCTGATGAATATAAAGTATATAAAATGATTTATTATAGAGCACTAGCCTCATTAATGGCTGATTCTAAGTATTTATCTACAACTATTAATTTATATAATAATGGCTATTTATTTAAAGCTTGTGGTTCAGTAATGACTTTTGATGGTTATTTAAAAGTATATAGTGATTATGAAGATAAAGAAAATATAATTTTACCTGATGTTAAATCGTATAAGAGTAAAACCATTGTGTGTGATGAAATAAATAAAGAACAACACTTTACTAAAGCACCAGCAAGATTTACTGAAAGTTCATTAATTAAAGAACTTGAAGCTTTAGGTATTGGTAGACCATCTACATATTCAACTATTATGCAAACTATTAAAACAAGAGGCTATGTAAATTTAGTTGAGAAGAAATTTGTACCTACTAAAATAGGTTTTGAAACCAATGATAAATTACAAGAATTTTTTAATACAATTATAAATGTTGAATATACCGCAAATATGGAAAAAGATCTAGATGATATTGCAGAAGATAAAAAAGATTCTGTTGAAGTATTAAAAGATTTTTATAAAGGTTTTGAACCATTACTTGATAAAGCATTTAATGAAATGGAGAAAAAGCAAGCTGAAGAAACTGGTGAGATGTGTCCAAACTGTGGTTCACCACTAGTTATTAGAAATGGTAGATTTGGTGAATTTACTGCTTGTTCAAATTATCCAAAATGTAAATATATTAAACAAGAAGAAAGAGAAGTTAAAACTGTTTGTAAGTGTCCTAAATGTGATGGAGATATAGTTGAAAAAAGAACAAGAAGAGGTAAAATCTTCTATGGATGTTCTAACTATCCTAAATGTGACTTTGCATCATGGAATAAACCAATTGATAGAAAGTGTCCTGAGTGTGGATCCGTTCTAACAGAAAAAGGGAAACAAATAGTTTGTTCATCTTGTGATTATAGTGAATAAAAAGTGAAATAATATTTCGCTTTTTTATTTTATATAAAATGTATATATATATAAAAAAATATTTTTTATTTATTGTTTACTATGATATAATTTTTATATAGAAAGTAGGGAACTTATGAAACGAAAAATAGTCATGACTTTATCACTATTTTTAGTTTTAACAATTTCTGTATTTGTCGTACGAGCTTTAACATATTCACAACCAACAGATGTTGTTAGTGTTACTAAAACTAGTGCATCAGGCTGCTCCGATTGTGCAAGCCACGCAACATATACACTTGATGTTAGCCAAACACATCTAGAAAATGATCCATACATTGGTATTGTTGTACTTGATGTAGACCCTGGATACTACATTAAATCATTTGCTGCAACATATGATGGTAATCCAATTGATCTTGGTTTTGTTGGAGCAACAGAACAAGGTGAAATATTTAGACCTAGTGGATATAGAGCTGATATAACTGAATATCAATTTATTATTCCAGATGAAGCATCTGATTCTAAAAAAGTTGAAGTAACATTTGAAGTAGATAAGAAAAAACCAATTGATATTACATATATTAAATATACATCAAATGATACATCTGATGAGGCTTTAAATGATCCAAATAACTATGATTTTGCCAATGAAACAACATTAGTGTCTAAATATATGGATGGAGATATTGTTCTTCCGAATGAATGTTTAGAAAAAGGTTGTGCATTACAATTTAAGTTTAGTAGTGTTGCTGATTATGAAGAATATGAAAGTCATGTTATTCATAATGACAATAATCAGTGGTTCTGGGGAGACGGTTTTATCTTTGAAGAAGGTAGCCAAAGTAATGTTCAAAAAAGAACTGTTCTAGCAGAAAAAGATATGTGTGATAAAGATAATTTATCTTGCTTTGCAGTTGTTAAGAAAGACTTTAATGAAATTGCTTACACTCCATTAACAATTGGTTATACTGAATTTGGTTTATATAGTCCTGACTTTGTAGGTGTTAGAGTAAGTATGGATATAAATAACTTCTCTGATACACTTGGTCAAGATGGAACTAAAGTTGTTGGATTTACTAATGATAAAAATGAAATGAATATTGAATTATTCTATGGTACAAAAAGAATTTATTTAACACCTGAAAATGGTAAACCTGTAGTTTTAGGCGAAGGCGGAGCAAGTAATATGCCAGCACTAAAAGATTTTGATACTATAACAGGTGAAGATTTTGCTTATGAAACAACATATGATAGTCTTAATAGTAGATATATTGTTAATATAAATTCTTATTACCAAGACAAAATAACACTAGAGTTAACATTTAAGAAAAATAATACTAATATCTTTAATGATAAAGTAAAAATAAATCTTGATAGATTTGCATTTAGTGGTAATGGTGGGGAACTTCTTGAAGTTGATTCACTAGGAAGAAACTGTAGGGAAACTACTAATGGTAATACTTGTGATCAAGGTAGATATTATTCAACAGAATATAGAGGAATGCTTAGTGCTTTCTATGTTAAAGAATCTGAACTAGAAACACATATGGATGAAGACAAATGTGTTAATGATGAAACTACAACAAATAGTAATACCTTAACACTTACTGATGGATGTCCTGATAGAGCATATAAAAGAAATAAAGACTTTAACCCACATGCTATAGCACTTTTCTATGATGAAAATGGTGAAATCGTTTTAACTAAAGATTTTGATTTAAATGCTGAAGTTAAAATGTCTGGATTCGTAAAAAATGATGTCTTTACAAGTATATATACAACAGTTGGAACAGATGATTCTGCTGTAACAGTTACTAAAGATTATATGTACTTAGGACATACTAAATTCTTTATGCCATTTATAAAAGATATTGAATATTTTGAACGTCACTTAGATGCAACTATAATGCATGAAATAGTATTAATACCTAAAGATGAAGCACAGGAAAAAGGTATTAAGAAAATAGCATTATTTATTGTTAATGGTGAAGTTGAAGAAAATAATATTCCAGCACTTACATATGGTGTAGGTGAAGGTAAAGTTTTAGAAATAAGGGATGGTGAGTAATAATGAAGAAAATTAAATACTTACTATTCTTATCACTATTCTTATTTCCAATTAAAGCTTTAGCATCAACAATTGAAACATCATTTGATAATGAAAAATGCGAACTTACTATATCTGGTAAGTTAACAGAATCAGAAAGCCATGATGCTGTTGTAACCCTATTTAATAAAGACGGTGATACACTTGGTGTTAAAACAAGTGAACTTAATAATGAAAATTATTCTGTTACATATGTTTTAACATATGATGCTGAAAAAAATATTGATATAACTATAGCAAACCAAAATGGAAATGGTAACTATTCTAAAGAAGATGTTATTATTCCTGCTTGTGAATTAGCTAATGTTCTTCCAAATGGTAAAGTAAAATTTATAAATGATTTTGATGGTAATGGTCATATAATAGTTATTAAGGATGAATCTGTTGGATTTAATTATGATGATAGATTAGATATAGAATTCATTACTATGGAGCAAATGAATGCTTTACTTGAATCTGTTAAAGATACACCACAGTATGATGAATTTGTTACTGTTAGAGATAGTGTCCTATCACTAATAGGCGATTATAAAGAATTCTTATATTTTTCTAACATTTATGTAAGAGATTCTCATGGAACAGATATCGATTATAGTAATTATAATAAAGGTTTTATATTAAAACTTAAAGTTACTAAAGAGGAATATGCCCAACTAAAAGGTATTAAAGCTATAATGTTTGATCAAGAAAATTTAAAACAAATAGGTGATGAAATAACACCTTCATATGATAGTCAAAATGAACAATTATCATTTAATATTCCAAAACCTGGTCAAATGATTCTATATATTAGTAATGAATATGAATATATAAATAATACTGGTAATCCTACATTTAAACTTGGAACTAATAATAGTGTTACTTTAGAAATAGATGCTGATTTTAGTAAATATAAAGACTTGTTTATAGATGGTAAAAAGGTAGATAAATCTAAATATACTTCTAAATCAGGAAGCACTATTATTTCACTTAGTAATGAATTACTAAATTCATTATCTAGTGGTTCTCATGAAGTGGTAGCATATTTTGCTAATGGTTCTGCTAAAACTACTTTAACAGTAAAGGATAAAGAAGAATCAGTGATATCTAAATTAGTTAATCCAAAAACAAATGACCCAATTTATATCTTTGCTAGAATAGCAATTATATCATTTGTTGGATTATCATTTATGATAATTAAAAAGAAACTTAAGAAAAATTAAGTTTCTTTTTTTATAATAAGTGCTATAATAAAAATGTAAGTGTTACCCAGTGTGGGTTATGCCTACGGTGTTTTTTCTAGTCTCACCTTATTAAGGTGAGACTATTTTTTATATTAATTTTAGAATTATTAAAATTAACAGAATCTCAATGATCCAGAACATTGTAAAATGTTTCATAAACTCCACTCACTTTCTTAATTACCCCCTGATAACTCCAGTACTACGAAGTACTTGGAAAATAAATGAAGTAGGCATAACCCTCTTAAGTAACAATATGTTATTATATTAAATCTATCTTGTGTTTCAATACTTTCGACAAATGTTATCATAATGTGATATAACCTATAAAATCTTTACAATTTATAAATGTAAATCTATGTAAAATTAATTCATATTTATTGCCTTAAAATAAGGGCTTTGCTATAATATTTTTTGTGAAAAAATAGGAGGAATAGAAAATGACTAAATATGTATACTTATTTAGCGAAGGTAATGCTGATATGAGAAACCTTCTTGGTGGTAAAGGTGCTAACCTTGCTGAAATGACTAACATTGGTTTACCAGTACCTCAAGGTTTTACTATCACTACTGAAGCTTGTACTAAGTATTACGAAGATGGAAGAGAAATCAACTCTGAAATCCAAGAACAAATTAACGAATATATCGTTAAGATGGAAGAAATTACAGGAAAGAAATTTGGAGACAAAGAAAATCCACTATTAGTTTCAGTTAGATCTGGAGCTAGAGCATCAATGCCAGGTATGATGGATACAATCTTAAACTTAGGTTTAAATGAAGAAGTAGTTAATACTTTAGCTGAAAAATCTGGTAATGCTAGATGGGCATGGGATTGCTACAGAAGATTTATCCAAATGTATTCTGACGTTGTTATGGAAGTTGGGAAAAAATACTTCGAACAACTAATTGATGCAATGAAAGATAAGAAAGGCGTTAAACAAGACGTTGAACTTTCTGCTGAAGATTTACAAGAATTAGCAAATCAATTCAAAGCTGAATATAAATCAAAAATTGGAGAAGACTTCCCATCTGATCCAAAAGAACAATTAATGGGAGCTATTAAAGCTGTATTTAGATCTTGGGATAACCCTAGAGCTAACGTATATAGAAGAGATAATGATATTCCATATTCATGGGGAACTGCTGTAAACGTTCAATCTATGGCATTCGGTAATATGGGTGATGACTGTGGTACAGGTGTTGCCTTTACTCGTGACCCTGCAACAGGTAATAAAGGATTATTTGGTGAATTCTTAACTAATGCACAAGGTGAAGACGTTGTTGCTGGTGTTAGAACTCCAATGCATATCACTGAAATGGAAGAAAAATTCCCAGAAGCATTTAAACAATTTAAAGAAGTTTGTGAAACTCTAGAAAAACATTATAGAGACATGCAAGATATGGAATTTACTGTTGAACATGGTAAACTTTATATGCTTCAAACAAGAAATGGTAAAAGAACTGCTAAAGCAGCACTTAAAATCGCTTGTGATTTAGTAGATGAAGGTATGAGATCAGAAGAAGAAGCTGTAGCTATGATTGATCCAAGAAACTTAGATACACTACTTCATCCACAATTTGATGCAACTGCACTTAAAAATGCTACAATTTTAGGTAAAGGTTTAGGAGCTTCTCCTGGAGCTGCTTGTGGTCAAATCGTATTTACTGCTGAAGATGCTGTTAAATGGCATGAAGCAGGTAAAAAAGTTGTTTTAGTTAGACTTGAAACATCTCCAGAAGATATTACAGGTATGAAAGCATCACAAGGTATTTTAACTGTTCGTGGTGGTATGACAAGCCATGCTGCTGTTGTTGCTCGTGGTATGGGTACTTGTTGTGTATCTGGTTGTGGAGACATCGCTATGGATGAAGAAAATAAACAATTCACTTTAGCTGGTAAAACATTCCATGAAGGTGATGAAATTTCTATCGATGGTACAACAGGTAATATTTATGATGGTTTAGTTCAAACTGTAGATGCTACTATTTCAGGTGAATTTGGTAGAGTTATGGAATGGGCTGATAAATATAGAACATTAAAAGTAAGAACTAATGCTGATACTCCAAGAGATGCTAGAAAAGCACATGAACTAGGAGCTCAAGGTATTGGACTTTGTCGTACAGAACACATGTTCTTTGAAGAAGATAGAATTGCTGCATTTAGAGAAATGATATGTGCAGATACTGTTGAAGAAAGAGAAGCTGCACTTGATAAGATTCTTCCATATCAACAAGGTGACTTTGAAGAATTATATGAAGCTATGGAAGGCGATGGAATGGTAGTTAGATACCTAGATCCACCTCTACATGAATTCGTTCCAACTGAAGAAGCTGATATTAAAAAACTTGCAGATGCACAAGGTAAATCAGTTGAAAGAATTAAAGAAATTATTGCATCTTTACATGAATTTAACCCAATGATGGGTCATAGAGGTTGCCGTCTTGCTGTTACTTATCCAGAAATAGCTAAGATGCAAACTAAAGCTGTTATTAGAGCTGCTATCAATGTTTCTAAAAAACATCCAGAATGGAATATAACTCCAGAAATTATGATTCCTCTTACTGGAGAAGTAAAAGAATTAAAATATGTTAAAGATGTAGTTACTCAAACAGCAGATGAAGAAATTAAAGCTGCTGGTGCTCAAATGAAATACCAAGTTGGTACTATGATTGAAATTCCAAGAGCTGCTTTAACTGCTGATGAAATTGCTAAGGAAGCTGAATTCTTCTCATTTGGTACTAATGACTTAACTCAAATGACATTTGGATTCTCAAGAGATGATGCTGGTAAATTCTTACCTGCATACTATGAAAATAAGATTTATGAAGAAGATCCATTTAAGACGCTTGATCAAAAAGGTGTTGGCCAATTAATTAAAATGGCTGCTGAAAAAGGTAAAGCTACAAGACCTGATATTCATTTAGGTGTTTGTGGTGAAACTGGTGGAGATCCTAAATCTATTGAATTCTATAATGCTGTTGGACTAGATTATGTATCTTGCTCACCATTTAGAGTTCCTGTTGCTCGCCTTGCTGCTGCTCAAGCCGCAATTAAAGCAAAAAATAACTAATAATACAATAGAAGACTAGATCACATTTCTAGTCTTTTATGTTATAATATGAACAAATAGGAGGTTTTGGTATGATTATTGAATGTGATGATAAAGTTTATAATCCATTAGGAGGAGGTTCATATGTTTTTGAAAAAGACATAGCAAACTTTTTACTAAAAAAATTTGATAAAGATAATATTGTGATAAGTATAGGTGCACAACCTAATAGTTCACCACACTTTGGAACATTAATAGTATTTTCTACTGCTTTTTCATTAGCAAAGAAAATGCATGATTTATTACCAAATAAAAATGTTAGTGTTTTATTTGAAGTAGTGGATACAGCACCAAGCGAAACAATTGAAATAGGTGGTATTAAATATCAAAGAAGCTTAAAAAATACAGGGAAAATAAATTATAATTTTGGTGACTATATGGAGATACTTGAATATTTAAAAGGCTTAACAGGTATTAATTATAATATTAGATTCCAAAGTGAGTTTAATAAACAAAAATATATTTACCCAATAGTTAGTGAAATTATAAAAAACAAAGATATACTAGTGCCAATACTTGATCCAAAATATGAAAAGCTAAGAATTAGGGTTGCCTGTCCAAAATGTGGATTGGCAGATAAAAATGGGATTAAAACAAAATTTGATGGTGATAACATTATTTCATATTGCCCAGAACATGGTGAGTTTATTATAAATATTAAATATGAAAGTGAGAAACTTGAATATAATACACCAGTTAGAAATTTAGTTAGAGGTGTAGCATATGGTATGCATAATGAAGATTTAGAACAAGACTATCAAATAATGAGAATTACAGGAAGTGATTATGCGGGATTTTATCAAGAAGAACTATTATATAAACCAGCATCAATCATAAAATTCCCAATTGAAAAACTACCGGCTATTCTATATACACCACTAGTTTTAGACTGGTCAGGAGCAAAATTATCAAAATCATTATATGTTAAGGAAGGTGCATATAGTGATTTACCATCATACTTAATTAATTATGATTATATGAAAAATAATTTTGGCATTGAGGGATTAGATATAATAAATAACATAACTAATGAGTGGATAGAAAAACCATATTTATTATTTAGAAATTATTCTATCTATTATTTTAAAAAGGAGTTTGAGGAGTATGAAAAAGGGGATATTTATAAGCATAAAGCCAGAGTTTACAAAAAGGATTGAAATAGGTGAAAAAAACTATGAGTTTAGAAAGTATATTCCAAAAGAAGAATTTGATATATTATATGTATATGAAACAGTTCCAACATGTAGCTTAAAGTATATTTTGACTATAGATAAAATTATAGAATACCCAAACAAAATAAATGAAAAAGGATATGGAAATGCTGATTTTAATAATGGAATAAAGAAATCAAAATTTGCTTATCATATTTTAAAAGTAGAAAAGCTGGACAACCCAATTTCTTTGAAAGACTTGAAAACTAGATTTGGATTTGCTGCACCACAAAGCTATGCATATGATACAAGATATCCAAAATTAGTAAGCTATATAAAAACATTATCAAAGAAAGTTGTGATAGATAATGAAATATAATTTTGATATTAATAATAGAGCATTTAATGCAATAAAAAATAAAACTAAAAGAGTAGAAATTCGAGTTACTAAATTAGGAGATAATCATTTTGATTATAGTGTTCTAAAAAGTGGTGATGAAATTGAATTTCAATCATATGATGGCGAAATAATTAATTGTTTAGTTGGTGACGTTAATCATTATGATTCAATTGAGGAATTATTAACACTAGAAGGAACAAGATATACTTTATCGTCAACAAATGATTTTAAAGCAGGTGTTAAATCAATTAATAGTATCAATGGATATGAAGAAGCTATAAAAGTTAATGGCGTGTACGCTATACATATTGCACCAATAGAAAAATAAATTATAATAAGTCATTTTAGTCTTAATCGCCCCGAACTTGCCTATAGTACAAGCCGCAATCAAAGCTAAAAAGGAAAATAAATAATAAAATAAGGCTAGAGAAATCTAGTCTTTTTTATGACATAATTTTAATGAAGGTGATATTATGAACTTGAGTGGTACATAAGGATTATTTTGAATGGAAACTAAATTATATAAATGATATAAAAAGTTGTATAGATGATTCAAATTCAAAAGGAATATTCTTTACTAGATTTGTTATAAATGAAAATGATATAAGAATATTTAATGAAAAGAATCATGTTATAAAGAAAATATTTCAAAAAGAACCTATTATAATGGATGTTTATATTTAACCAAATTAAAAAAATATGATGACAAATTCTATTTTAATGTGTATAATATAAATCAACTTTTTTTGGGGGACTAATAATGGAAAAAGAAATAAAATTATCTGTCGGTAAAAGCATAGATGAAGTTGTAAAAATGCTTTTAGAAGAAAAAAGAAATGGTAATCATGTATTTTGCATTTTTAATGATGTAAAACTACATTCTGATGATGTTACACTTGATTCAGCATATATGGCTATATGTGGTTGCACTAAATCAGATTTTTTAAAAAAGACAAGAACTCATTCAGAAGTTTCAGAAAACAAACCAGTTAAAACTGCAGAAGAACTGGTTCAAGAAGTATTTGAAGCAAATTCAGAAAATGCAGTTAGAGATATGAAAATGTCCAAATTATTATTCATAACAAAAGATGGAAGATTTTATAGTCCAATATCTGATGAATATATTGAAAAAATGTCAAAATATGCCGTTTATTGCAAAGAAGAAGAAAAAGATAATTGGATTCAAACAATAAAAAATCTTATATATCATGCTGGTGAAGGTTCTGATGATTATATATTATGCGAATTACAATCTAAAGAATATACTGGAAAAATAATGGAAAAATTAGCAAATGGTGAAACAATGGATAATATAAAACAAATTGTAGCTGATCAAAGACATACCGATCTTACTATATCATTACTTGGTCAAAATATGATTGAGTTTTCGCCATACGGATTAGATTTTGCAAAACAAGTTATAGGAAGATACGCAACTAATTCAGAAACTGAATTATGTAAAGCTTATAAGAAAGAATTAAGGAGAAGAAATAGGAGAGCTTAGAAATATTTTGTTTTTTAACTCTTTTATTAATTTAAGGAAAAGTTAGAAATTTATTCTCAATATTAAAATATTTAAAATAATAACTATACATATTCTTATTTACCCTTACCGCAATTGTAAGTATAGTTAAATTAGGACAAATTAGAAATAGTAAAAAATATCGCAAAAATTGAAAATTTTAAGATTGTGATATACTAAAAATGTGCTAAAAAAGTTAAAATAAGTCATTTTAGTCCGTAGGTAAGTACCTACATAGTCCCGAACAGCGCAGTGGTACAAGCTGCAATTAAAGCAAAGAAGAATTAATTATTAAGACTAGGGTAATCTAGTCTTTTTTATGATATAATTCAGCAGGTGATGTTTATGAATTTAATTTTTCTGCGACATGGTGAAGCTACAGATAATGTAAAAGAACTTATTTCTGATAAGGAAATATATTGGTCAATACTAACTGAAAAGGGGATAGAAACAGTAAAAGAGTCTATAGACTTTCTTCCAAAAAAAATTGATATAATGTATGTATCACCGCTTCCTAGAACAATTGAAACAGCGCATTATATTTTTGAAAGATATTCTTCTATTAATGCAGTTATTGATGATAGAATACGTGAGATACAATATGGTAAATATTCACATTGCAAAAACAATGAAGAATTAGATGAAATAAGAAAAAAGCAAATTGCAGGTGATTATATGGTTAGATTTGGTGATTATGGAGAAAATAAATTAGATATAGAAATGAGATTGACCAATTTTTTGATTGATATTTCTAATACAAACTTTAAAAATGTATTAATAGTTTCACATGGATCAGTTATTTCTTATATGAAAAGATTATTAGATATAAAATCATCTCATATTCAAAAAGGAAAAGTAGAAATATTTAATGATGTTAGATTTGATTATCTACTAAATTATTTTAATTTTTTAAACAATATTAAATAGATTTATATAAATATAATTAATAAGTTATTTTAGTCAAAAATAGAACGACATATCGTTCCAGTTAGTTTTTGATAGTGTTCAGTTCACAAGCTGCAATTAAAGCAAAAAAGAATTAATATAAAATAATTAAAGACTAGGTAAAACTAGTCTTTTTTTGTTCGGAAAATAGTAATATTGCGATGTAATTAAATTTAGAAAAGTATGTTATAATGGAGTTAGGGTGATTTAGATGTTAAGTCCAAAATTAGAAACAGAAAGATTGATATTACGAAGATATAATGAAAGTGATATAGATGCTTTTTATGAAATACTCCATGATGATAGATTGCATAAGTATGTTCCTTTCCCAGATTTGACTATTGAACAAGAATTAGAATATATAAGGAATTGTATGAAAGATGTAGAAACAGATAAATGTGAAAAATGGGCAATTGTTTTAAAAGAGAATAATGAAACACTAGGAAATATATCAGTAAATACTGTTGTTAAAAAGCATAATTATTGTGATGTTGGTTATGTAATTAGATATGATTACTGGGGTAAAGGTTATGCTTCAGAAGCTTTAACCGCTGTGTCAGATTATTTACTAGATAGTGGTTATTATTTGGTTGAATGTACATGCAATGAATTAAATAAACAATCATCAAGAGTAATGGAAAAGGCAGGGTTCAAAAAAGATGGTACTATTCCTAACAGAAGATTAAATAAAGATGGTACATATTCAGGTGTTGATTTTTATAGTAAAACCAGATAATTAAATCAATCGTAATATTAAGATATTACGATGTTCAAAACATTATATAAATTAATCACAGAAAGTTGTCCCATTGTATAGGGCACATGTGTTGCAAGTAATATTGCTGCTCAAGCTGCAATTAAAGCTAAAAAGAATTAATATAAACAAATAAAAGACTAGGTAAAACTAGTCTTTTATATATTATAAAACTTGTATTATTTTTGCAAAAGTGCTAGAATACCATGCATATGAATGAAGGAGTTAGTTTTATGGTAAAATCATTTACCTGTACAAATTTATCATTTGATGAAATAGGTTATAGATATATTTCTAGCAAAGAACAACTACGTAAGATAAAATCAAAAAATATATATTTAAGATGTTATGTAGATGATTTCTTTTTAGCTGTACCAGAATTAAGTAAAATTAAAGATAAAGTAGTGAAGTATCATGTAGTTGTGGCAGAATACGTTGTGGTTGATAATTATGATAATATTTTTGATGCACTAGTTAATATAGAAAAGTATAAGAATGTTATTTTCAATTTAGATTTAAGATTGTCTTCAAAGATTAGTGATGATGATTTTAGAAAACTTATGCACTTTTTAAATTTTGGTAAACGGAAACTAAATGTAAATTTTAAGCTTGGAAATCTAAGCGTTTTTAATGTTGAACAATTAACTTTGTTAAAAAGTACTAATATAAATCCTAATATAGAAGTGAATCAATCGTATTCTGGTAAATTTGAAGAGAATAATGAATATAATAATGTGTTTACAATCGATAGTTGTTTAGAAGTTAAAAAGAAGATAAATAGAATTGCTAAGACTGCAATACAGGAAAACAATGATATAGCTAAAATATTGTTTGTATATATGTATATAGGAAAAAGAGTCAAATATGATTATAAGATTTCTAATATAATTAATCATTATTTAAGAAACGAGCACGATTTGAATAGCATCTATAATGTTTTAATAAATAAAAAAGGAGTATGTTCTAGTTTTGCAACTACATTTAGAGTTTTGATGAATGAGATTGGAATAGATTGTCAAGTTGTATGTTCTTGTAACCATGAGTGGAACGTAGTAAAAGTAGGTGATTTTTGGTATCATCTTGATTTAACATGGGATATAGACAACATTAAAGCAAATAAACCTTTACAGTATTTTCTTAAAAGTGAAATCGTTATATTGAAAGATAATAATCATCAACTATATACGAAATATTGTGATGAATCAGAAATAGCTAAAAAATCTATATTAAAAAGAAAATATGAGGTTGAAAAGAAATCATCATTAGTTTAATTAGTACCAATACACTTATATATATTACTATAATATAATGAACGCTTATTAGAAAAAAAGTATTTAAAATAGAATTCATCAAAACTAAGAAAGAAGAATGCTAGGAAGTCAAGATGCAGGAGATTATACTTGTAGATAGGAGATAAATATGAATAAATTTATTGATGTAAAAAAACTACTTAATTCCATTAAAGATAATAATGGGGAAAAACCAAAAATAATACCAATTACAGAATCTTATTTTTTTGATATGGATAAATTTGAAAATGACATAGAAGCATTTAAATGGTTCAATGATATTGAAGAATTCAAGCAAGTATCAAATATTGGTGATGAAGAACCAATTTTAGTATTCTTCTTTAAACAATTTTTTAATAGCGATGGAGTATTTTATGATATATGTATTTCTGTTACTAAAGACGCTAATGTATGTATGGCATTTAAAAATGCTTTATCTGATACACCAACAAAAACATATAAGTATTATGATTTAGAAAATAAAACTATCTGTGAAACTGATAAGGGATTTATAACAACATTATTTGAACTAAGACAACGTGATATTAATGATGATTGCTATTTAATTAGTTATATGGCAAAAAGAGGTATTAAAAATGATGTTTTTACTTCCGTAATGGGATTAAATACATTTTTTAGAAACCATAAGGTGAATATAACACCAGAAGAACTATTTAGTTTTTTAAACTATGCTATTAATTCTGATGAAATGAATTCATATTTGGAAAGTTGTCAGCTAAAAGGTATTTCTTTAACAGAAAATGAAAAATATAGTAAATTTTTTGAATTAAATGAATATGAAAATATATTACTTTTATATAAACTAAGACAAAGTAATAATAATGACTTAGGTTCAGCTAAAAAAAAGATTAAGTGAAAAACTTAATCTTTTTTTATTTATTAATTAGTATTATAATCTTTATGGTGATTATATATGAATAAGAAAAATATAGCAGTGTTAGCAGTTATTATTATAGTTTTACTTGGCGGTTTTTTCTTTGTAGCTATAAAAAACAAAGGTAAAGATAATACTACTAATAAAGAAGAAGAAAAATTTCTTTCAGGAAAACATTATGTCGAAATTGAAGTTGAAAAATATGGAGTTATAAAATTAGAACTAGATGCGGATACAGCTCCTATTACTGTAACTAATTTTATTAACCTAGTTAATGATCATTTTTATGATGGATTAACATTTCACAGAATCATGGAAGGCTTTATGATTCAAGGTGGTGGATATGAAGTTGATGGTTCAAGAAAACAAGCTGATTCTATTAAGGGAGAATTTATTGCTAATGGTGTAAAAAATAATATATCGCATAAAAAAGGCGTTATATCAATGGCAAGAACTCCTTATGATATGGATTCTGCTTCATCTGAATTCTTTATAGTACAAAAAGACTCTGTGTTTTTAGATGGCAATTATGCGGCTTTTGGTTATGTAATAGATGGTCTTGATGTTGTAGATAAAATTGCTAAAAAATCAAAACCTACTGATGATAATGGTTCTATTAATTTGGATGAAAGACCAGTTATTAAAACAATAAAAGTAGTAGAAAAATAATTTTTATTAAAATTGTTTATATTTTCAGTTTCATTTAAGTTTTTTAGTTTATATTAACTATAGGAGATGAGTAATTTTGAAAAAAGAAATTTTAGAAGAAAAAAAATTAGAAGAAGAAATTATAACTACTAAGAATAGTCATAAACTATTAAAAATAATAGTTATATTAGTAATTATTATTATACTTGGTTTAGGTGTATTTATTTGTTATAAAAATGGAGTATTTGATTTTAGCAAGAAAAAAGAAGAAAATGCTAAAACAAATATTAAACTTAAACATAGTGGTACTGCTAAGGTAAAATCTGAAGGTGTATACGTAACAGATGTATCAGATGTAGTTGAAGAAGTAATGCCTTCTATTGTTGCTATCACAAGTAAATCAATTATAGACTCAAGAAGTTATGGGCCATCATTTTTTGGCTATGGTGGGCAATATAAAACTGAAGGTGCAGGATCTGGTATTATAGTTGCTGAAGATGATAATAATGTGTATATATTAACTAATTATCATGTTGTAAAAGGATCAGATGAATTATCAGTTAAATTTAATGATGATTCTTCATATGATGCTGGTATTAAAGGGACTTCTGAAAGAAAAGACATTGCTATAGTATATGTAAGTAAAAAATTAATTAAAGAAAGTACTTTAAAAGAAGTAAAGATAGCAACAATTGGATCTAGTGATGAGCTTAAGGTAGGTAATGGCATTATTGCTATTGGTAACGCTCTTGGTTATGGTCAATCAGTTACAACAGGAGTTGTAAGTGCATTAAATAGAGAAATCGAAACTGATGATTATGTTGAAGAGATGATTCAAATAGATGCTGCTATTAATGGTGGAAATAGTGGTGGAGCGCTTCTTAATAGTAAAGGAGAAGTAGTTGGTATTAATACTGCTAAATATTCATCTAATAGTTCATCTTTTTCATCTGTGGAAGGTATGGGATTTGCAATTCCTATATCAGATGTAGAAGATATTATAACTTCATTAATTAATGGAAAAGATGATGATAAATCTCTTACTATTGGTGTTGAAGGTTATATGACTAATTCTGGAGATATCTCAAGTTATGGTCTTCCTACAGGATTTTATATATCATCTATAGTAAAAGGTGGTAATGCTGAAGATACAGAACTTGAAATTGGTAATATAATTACTGAAGCAGATGGAACTAAAATTACTTCTTTAAGCGATCTTAGAAAAGTTTTAGGTAAGAAAAATAAAGGAGATACTATTAAACTTAAAGTTAAATATGTAAAAGGTCAAGAGTACGCTGAAAAAGAAATTTCAATTAAATTAGAAAAATAAGATGTTGCCTTATGGCAACTTCTTTTTTATGTTTCTTTTTAAATCATGTTATAATATATTTGAATTTTTAATATTTGTTTAATACTTTACTGATTAAATATAAATAGGTGATGTATATGAAAGTTTTAATTATTGAAGATGAGTATAATCTTGCTGATGCAATCAAATTAACTCTTGAAAAAAATAAATATGATGTTGAAATTAGAACAGATGGGTTAGATGGTTATGATGAAGCATTAACAAATATATATGATTTAATAATACTTGATGTTATGCTTCCTCATATGGATGGTTTTGAAATTCTAAATAATATTAAGGAAGAAGGTATCGAGAGTAAAGTATTAATGCTTACTGCTAAAAGTTCAATTGAAGATAAACTAAATGGTTTAAATAATGGAGCAGACGATTATATTACTAAACCATTTCATATGGATGAACTTTTAGCTAGAGTAAATATACAACTAAGAAAAAAAGGTAATGATTATAACATAACTTTAGGTAATACAACACTTGATATTGAAAAAATGATTCTTATAAATGTAGATACAAATGAAAATATAAGTATTGTTGGTAAAGAATTTCAACTTCTTGAAACTTTCATGAATAACTATAATCAAGTACTTGATAAGGAACAAATATTTAATAAAATATGGGGATATGATAGTGAAGTTGAAAGTAATAGTTTAGAAGCTTATTTATCATTTTTAAGAAAAAAATTAAAAATGATTGATTCCAATTTAAATATAAAATCTATAAGAAATATGGGATATAAATTAGAGGTAAAAAATGAAAAAGATGCAACTTAAAATTTTCTTTACAATTTTTTTGATATTTAATATATTTACGATTACAATTTTACTTTTTAATAATGTACGTGAATATCAAAGAGAAAAGGAGGAAATAGAAAGAGTTCTTGAAAGAAGTGAAAGAACACTTTCTAATTTTGATTTTTCGTTAATTGATAAGCTCCCAATGGATAATCGTAAAGAAATATTTGTTGATTTTAAAGTATATTCCTTTAAACTAGATGAAAGTGGTAATTATGTTGGATTAGTTAAAGCAATATTTAATGCTGATGATGATACTACAAAGGTTGTTAAATATGCTAAAAAGATCACAGCCATAAAAAATAAAAAAGATGAAAATATTAATTTAGTTTTTAATAAATATTCTTATAGAATAAATGATAATATCTTAACTGTAGTTGATAATTCTTACCAAACATCAAGAATTAACGGCTATATTACAATATCATTTATATTATTCATATTAACTGAAATAGTATCATTTATATTATCTAATAATTTAACAAAATGGATAACTAAACCGGTTATTGAAAGTTTTGAAAGAGAACGTAAATTTATTGGTGATGCATCTCATGAGTTAAAAACACCAATTGCTGTAATTATGGCATCTGCAGATGCTTACTCTGAAAATAAAGATCAAAAATGGCTTGATAATATAAAATATGAATCTGATAGAATGAGTAAACTTGTAAAAGACTTGCTTGATTTAAATCAACTTGAAAATAATATTAAAGGGATTAAAAGAGAAAGAACAAATTTATCTAAACTTGTTGAATCATCTCTTCTTCCTTATGAAAGTTTGTTTTTCGAAAATAAATTGAAATTTGATTATGATATTAAAGAAAATATATTTCTTGATGTTAATGAAGAAAAAATAAAAGAACTTATAAGTATTTTAATTGATAATGCAATTAAATATAGTAAAGAAAAAGGCCATGTTAAAGTATGTTTGTATAAAGATAAAGACATTTATATGACTGTTTCTAATAAAGGTGATGAAATACCTTTAGAAGATAGAGAAAAAATCTTTGATAGATTTTATAAGGTCGATAAATCTAGAAATAGAGAATCTAATAACTATGGTTTAGGGCTTTCTATTGCTAAAAAAATAGTTGAACTCCATGAGGGAGAAATTTATGTAGATTGTAAAAAAGGTGTAACAACATTTACGGTAAAATTATAAAAAAAGAAATTATTTAAAAATAATTTCTTTTTTTAAGTTTTATTTAATAATTAATTTATATAATGAAATTGTAAATAAATAATAAAGGATGTGATGCTTATAAGGATAGAATAAAAAGCATAAAAAGAATAAACTAACATTTAAAATAACCCATGACACGATAATATTTATTTCATCTAGATACGATTATTACAAATATGCTACTCCTTTCTATTATTTTGATAACTTTTTATCTAGATGTATAAATTTATATAAACCAAATATTTTTTAAAATGTTTGGTTTTTTAATTTTAATTTAAGTTTAACTATATATTATGTTAATGAAAGAGAGGAAATTTATGTATATATTTAAAAATGCTTTAAGAAATATTACAAGAAATAAAGGAAGAAATATTTTGATGGCAATTATATTTATAGTAATAGGATCAGCTGTTGCTGTTACTCTTGCTATAAGACAAAGTGCAGATAATATTGTTACGTCATACGAAAAACAAAACAAATTAACTGCAACTATATCATTTGATAGAAAGGGAATGATGGAATCATTTAAGGAAAGTGAAAAGTCACAAGAAGAAATGATTAATTCATTTAATGATATAGAATCATTATCACTAGAAGAATTAGAAAAGTATGCCGATTCTAAATATGTTGAAAAATTAACTTATACTTATGATATAAATGTTAATGCAAAAGATATTACTGAAGCAACAGATAGTTTAGTTAAGGAAAAAACTGAGGTAACTACTAAAAAAACAACTAAACAGTTTAGTGGTGGTAGTGGAAGACCAGGAATGCCTCCTATGGGTGGAGGATTTATGACTAATAGCCAGACAACAAAGAAAACTACAGAAAAAATATATAATGAAAGAAAATCCGCAGGAGCTTTTAGTCTTGTTGGTTATGATTCATATGAAAGTATGAAAGAATTTATTGATGGATCATATAAAATAGTGGATGGAAAAGTTTCTAGTGATTTTAATAGTAATGACGTTATTATTTCTGAAGAACTTGCTTCATTAAATAAACTAAATGTTGGAGATAAAATAACGTTAATAGATCCTAAAAATGAAAAATTAACTTATGAAGTAACCATAAGTGGTATTTATAAAGAAGTATCTGATGATTCCAATAGTCTAAATGAAATGTTTTCTAATAGTGCTAATAAAATTATTACAAATAGTAATTTAGTTAAATCTATTATTGATGCTGATAGTGATTTAAAACCAACTATTACTCCAACATTTATTCTAAAAGATAAAAATAGTGCTGATAAATTTGAAAAAGAAGTAGAAACAAAAGGTTTAGGTGAATTCTATAAAGTTACAAATAATTTAGATGAAATAGAAGGAGCTACAAAATCAATTAATAACGTTAAAGTTTTTGCAACTACATTCTTAATAATTACTCTTACTATTGGTGCTATAGTACTTATTGTTATAAATATGATAAATATTCGTGAAAGAAAATATGAAATAGGTGTTCTTAGAACTATAGGAATGAAGAAAATTGATTTATCACTTCAATATATAAGTGAATTGTTATTTGTAGGTATAGTATCTCTTCTTATAGGTACAGCTTTTGGATCAACTATTTCTGTACCAATTTCAAATAATTTACTTAAAAATGAAATATCAAATGCAGATGAAAAATATGAAAATATTGAAAACAACTTTGGTGGACCTGGACCTGATAGTTTTAAAGGTAAAGACTTTGGTGTAGCAAAGGTTGACCAAATAGATAAAATAGACGCTGTTGTTGATTATAAGGTAACATGCAAATTGCTTGGTCTTGGCGTGTGTTTAATATTTATTTCATCACTAGGTAGTACAGTTGCAATACTTAGATTTTCACCACTAACAATATTAAAGGAGAGAAGTTAATTATGCATGAACTAGAGTTAAAAAATGTATCTTATAGATATAGCGATGCAAAAAAAGATGAATATGTTTTAAAAAATATTTCATATTCATTTGATAAAGGTAAAATATATGCAATAAAAGGTAAAAGTGGTTCAGGTAAAACGACGTTACTTTCACTTATTAGTGGTTTAGAGAAAAAGTATGAAGGGGATATTTTATATCAAGGTTCTAAATTAAGTAAAATGAATTTAGATAAATATAGAAACACAGACGTAGGTATTGTTTTTCAAAGTTATAATCTTCTTCCTTCTTATACTGCTGAAGAAAATATTATATTATCAATGGATATAAATAATACTAAAGGTATTGACAAGAAAAAAAGAGCACGTGAATTAATGAATAGTGTAGGTTTAAGTGAAAATCTTGCAACAAGAAGAGTATTAAGATTATCTGGTGGAGAACAACAAAGAATTGCTATTGCTAGATCTTTATCATATAATCCTAACATTATTCTTGCTGATGAACCTACTGGAAATTTAGATAAAGATACAGAAGATGAAATCTTAAAAATATTTATTGTTCTTGCTCACAAGGAAAATAAGTGTGTTATTATAGTTACACACTCTAAAAATGTTGCTGATAAAGTTGATGAAGTATTTGAATTAAAAAAAATATAGAAAACCTAATATTATGGTTTTCTTTTTTATAAATTGACATTAAATATCTATTATGATAAAGTTTTAATGGAGGATGTGTTATGACTAAATTTTGTGGTAAATGCGGTGCAGAAATAACTGAAGATTTTTGTACAGCATGTGGTGCTAAAGCATCAAAAACTGATGCTCAAAGAAATGATGTGAATGAATATTTTCACGAAAAACTTATGAATAAGAAGAGACATAATGGATACAGAATTGCTGCTGGTGTTATTATGATCATTTTAGGTTTCTTACTTATGTGTGTTACTCTTGCTTCTGATGAAGTAGATATGGATTTATCTTCATATAACCTAACACTAGTATTCTTAATTCCTGGTATTTTATCTATGGCAGGTGGAATATTAAGTATTATCAGTAAGAAAGTAAATGTATGTTTATTAATTTCTGGTATTTTATATGCACTAGCTGCTATATTTAATGCTATTGGAATTGAAAACATTTCACTTTTATTCATAATTTGCTGTATTTATGCACCACTTAATATAGTTTATTATGTTAAAGCAGAAAAACTTGATAAAGAATAATTAAATGGAACTATAAAGTTCCATTTTTTTATGATTATTTATGTAATTAATTAACTAAAGAAAAATAAGTCTAAATAAAGCACAAGAGTGCTTTATTTTTTTATATCTTTATTGTATAATTTAAGTTAAGAATAGAAAAGGTGAATCAAATGAAGATATTAGTTATTGGTCATTCTTCTTATGATATTTCATGTCCTGTTGAAGAATACCCTGTAGAAAATACAAAGTATCGTTTAACTGAAAATGCTATGTGTGGTGGAGGACCTGCTGGTAATGCTGCTTATTTACTTGGTAAATGGGGAGTAGATACATATTATGCAGGTGTAGTTGGTTCTGATGATTATGGTACTAAGATTAAAAAAGAGTTTGAAAGTGTTGGTGTCCATACTGATTATTTAGAAACAAATTATGAAAAACCCACATCAATATCATTTATTATGATTAATAAGAAAAATGGAAGCCGTACATTATTTAATATAGCAGGAGAAAGACCTTCTATGAAAAAGTATGACTTTAACATGGATCCTGATGTTATTTTAATTGATGGTCATGAATATACAGCATCAATTAATGCAATTAATAAATATCCAAATGCCATTTCTATTATAGACGCAGGAAGAATAACTCCAGAACTAAATGAATTATGTAAATATTGTAAGTATATTGTAACTTCTAAGGGATTTGCTGAAACACAAACAAAAATGAAATTTGATTTTTCTAATCCAAATTCTTTAGTTCAAATATATACTCAACTTAAAAATAAGTATCCTAGATCCGAGGTTGTTGTTACACTTGAAGATAAAGGGGCTTTATATGCTGTTAATAATGAAATAAAAATCATGCCTGGATTAAAGGTACAAGCTGTTGATACAACAGGTGCAGGTGACATATTTCATGGAGCATTTACTTATGCTATTGCAAAAGGGTATGATATTGAAAAATCTGTAAGATATGCAAACATTACTGCTGGCTTATCTGTTCAAAAACTTGGTGCTAGATTCTCAATACCAACACTAGTTGAAGTAACTAATTATTATAATGAGAAATTTCCTGGAGCTATTTCGAATCCTCAACCAGAAGGAAGTGAAACCCCTGTTCCAACACCAAGTGTTGCTCCAGTAGAACCATCACCATTTAATTCTCAACCTGTATATAATGAACCTGTTATGAATAATTCAGTTGAACAATTAAATGTTGCTACAACTCCTCAGGTTAATCAAGAAATGAGAGTAACTCCTGAAGCAAATTTAACTGAGCCACAAGTTCAACAACCTGTTCAAATGGGACAACCAAACTTCATGAACTATCAACAAGCTATGCAATCGCAAATGAATAATAATCCAAGTGAAGGTAATTTAAATGGCTAGTGATATTCTAACTAGTAAATCACCTAGACTTGATGTACATGGGGAAACATATGATAGTGTTTCCCTTTATGTTACTAAGTTTATAGATGATAATATCAAATTACAAAATAAGGTGGTTGCAATAGTTCATGGGAAAGGTGAAGGAATACTTAAAAATAGGGTTCATGAATTATTAAAAAAAGACAAAAGAGTTAGCAGGTTTTACCTTAATAATTGGAACATTGGTGAGACAATTATTGAATTAAATATTGATAAATAAATAAATTTGTAGAAAAAAGTTGACATTTGTTCGAAAAAATGTTATTATTAAATCACAAAAGAAAGATATCGAGTATGATACCTCGATAAATAACCGATCTTTTGGATAAAACGGGGGGTTTTAAATTATGAAAGGTTATGTTTTAGATTATATTAATGAAAATGAGTATAAAAAGTTAGAAAGAGCATTAAAAAAATATAATATGCTTGCTTTTAAAAAATTAACTTTTGACTACTATCATTCATTAAAACAAGGTAAGTTCCTAGGTGAAAAGATATTATCTAATAAAAAAGATGGTACTGAAACTTATGAACTTAAGCTACCTAGTGATAAGATGTTTGCTCAAGTATATGGTGATATAAAAGTAAAATATATCGTATATAAGAAAGATAAAGTTGTAATGCTTGATACGATTACACCAACTGAAATTTTACTTGAAGGTCATAGATCTGAGTTAACAACTTATAAAGGTATTATGATTTCTAAGAATAATGCTTCTAAAGAAATGTTCAAAATTGATTTACTTAATATGTTACAAGGAGATAAGTAGTAACTTATCTCTTTATAATTATTAAAGAGGGGGATATATATGGAAAGAGATATAGAAAAAAACTTCTTGTTGGCACTTAAAGCTAATGCAGAAGGATTAAAACAAAATATAAAAGAGAAAAAGGAAAATAGTGATATGTCTTTAAGGTTAAGTAAGGATGTATACAAACCTGAACAAATTAAACCAGAATTATCTGATGAGGAACAGTTTTATTTAGATCATCCATATGCTAAACGTAATATACATTATGATTTTGGATTAGAACTTAATATACCATCAAATTTTATTAGATTTGTTATTTATAAAATTAGAAAAGAAGAACCTTTTAAAAGATATGTCGATAGAATTCCGTCAGATTATGATATATATAGTGGAAAAGAGCAAATACAAAGAACATACTTAAAATAAGTATGTTTTTTGTTAAAAATTATTTGCAACTATATACTTTTTGTGTTATTATTAAATAGCAATTGGACCTCTAGCTCAGTTGGTTAGAGCATCCGGCTCATAACCGGGCGGTCGTAGGTTCGAGTCCTACGAGGTCCACCATTTTATATATAACTGCAGGTATGGCGAAATTGGTAGACGCACTAGACTTAGGATCTAGCGGAGCGATCCATATGGGTTCAAGTCCCTTTACCTGCACCAATATGATAAAAAAGCTTGAATAAGTTAACATTCAAGTTTTTTTTACGCAATAATATATTTCGACAAATATTTTTATTTATGAATAATATAATATTAGCCATCTTCGGGGGGGAAGGTGGTAAAATAAAAAAATATATTGTATTAGATGAATCTGGTGCAATGCATATGAAAAACGAAAGATATTTTATAATTGCTGGATTTATTACTTGTGAATTACATAAAGTAACCTCAGTTCACAAAAAAGCGGAAGCAGTTATAAAGTTAAGAAAAAATATACCACTTAAAAAAGTCGTAGAACTTAAGTCATCCAGGATTAATCCATCGCAGCAAGCCTTCTTTTTAAATGAATTATTCAAAATAAATAGCGTTATTCCTATTGCTGTTGTTATTGATAAGGAAAGACTAAATGGGTTTAAAGCCTCGGAAAATCTTGCATATAATTATTTTGTTAAATGTTTAATTAAATACTTAATAAAATGTAAAATTGTTACTAACGAATCATATGAGCTTATTCTTAGATTAGATAACAGAAATGTTTCAGTTAAAAAGTTAAAGGACCTAGAAACTTTTCTTAATTGGGAATTTATTTCAAATAATTTTAGTGTTAACGTCATTTATTTAGATTCAAAATTTTGTAGGGATGTTCAAATGGCTGATTATGTAGCAAATTATTTATGGAAGAAATTTAATAATAGAACAAGTAAATTATTAAGTATGGTAAATATCAGGGGAAAAATATTTATTTCCAGATTTCCTTATAATTATTTAAAAAAATAATAAAAAGTTATTGATATTTTATATTTACATGATAAAATGACATTAGAAGACCTTTAAGGATGTATCGAACAATAACTTTTATTAAAGTGAACGGTCTAATCGTATGTTAAGTACGAGATTCCTTAGGCGATAAAAATAGCTCGTTTGAGCTATTTTTATTTTTAATTAATTCATAAATTTGCTATAATATGTTTGGAGGAAATAACATGAAAAAATATGTAATAATTATATTATTAACATTACTTTTATTACCGCTTAATGTATTTGCATCAAGCATTAAAGATGGATATAAGTCAATGAATCTAAGAGAAACTTTAAAAGATGAAGAAATTGTAGAAGCATTTACTGCATATAGTGAAAACAAAAAGCAAGTAACAATTTACATGTTTAGAGGAGCTGGTTGCCCTCATTGCTCAGATTTTTTAGATTTTTTAAATGATCTTGCAAAAACTGAAGGTAATAAGTTTAAATTAGTTTCTTATGAAATTTGGTTTGATAAGGATAATAAGGAATTACTTGAAGAAGTTGCTAATAAAATGGGTTTTGAAACATCGGGAGTACCACTAATTATCATTGGTAAAAAAGTTTATCATGGATATGATTCATCAGATTCTGAATCAATCAAAAAGCAAATTGATAAAATGTATAAGCAAAAAGTTAGTGATAGATATGATGTATTTGATGATATAGACGGTAAATATGATAAATCTTTTAGTGAAGGTAAAATTATTTTCTATAATTTCTTGTTCACTACAATTTCAACATGTGTAATTTTATTTTATGTTAATAAAAGATTTGCAAGAAGAAAATAATAAAACTCGCATATTATAGTGCGAGTTTTTTATTGCATTTTTAACTATTGTAGAGTATAGTATATTTCACATTAAAAAAAGGAGTTATTTAAAATGAGTAAAAGAAATATTGAAAATTTATTATTACAAGTAGAGTATTTTGCAAATAAATGTAAATGCAATTCAGCAGTAGATAATTATAATGTAGTTACTGCGATTATCCCAGAATTATTTTACAAAACTGATGTAAGATTATGTGATATGATGCAAAATGATATTCATAAATTATTAATTGATGCACCTGCTCAAGTATATGTAGAAAATAATAATGCTTTATCTGTACTAGAAGAAGATAGTAATAAGTTATACGGAACTATTATTCCTTCAAGATATGGTAAAAATGGATATGTAGAAGGGAAAGTGATTATTTCTACAGAAAAATATGTAAAAGAATATACTGTAGGCAAAAATTATATTTTTCTAGAAACTACTGTAGGCAACAGAACATATTTAAAGGTGGCAAGTACTGATAAAAAGCCACTTGATAACAATTTAGATTTATATGTTTCATTTTATGAAGTATATGGTGATAATAGAGACTTAATGTTTGAATTACGTGGTGATAGTGAGCTACACAAGACTGTAGAATATATTTCTGATCATGTTTTAGGTGAGGATGTTAAACTTGCTTTCCCAGAAATCTACGAAGAGCCATCATTTACTAAGGCAAGATAATATATAAATCGTAAATAATAAGTAAAATCCCCTTATAATAAGGGATTTTTTTTTACTTATAAAGTATAATTAAATAGAGGATTATGTATTAATGTTAGGAGATATAAAACTATGTTTGTATATGATGATATAAGCGTAAATTATGAATATATTGATAACAATAGTAAAACCACTTTAGTTTTTTTACATGGATGGGGTCAAAATATTCAAATGATGGTACCAATTGCAAAACCTTTTATGAAAGAATGTAATGTTTTACTTCTTGATTTTCCAGGCCATGGAAAAAGTGAAGAACCAAAATATGCATGGGAATTGGATAAATTTGTTGATTTGGTTCATGAACTTATAACTAATTTAAAAATTAAAAAGCCTATATTAATTGGTCACTCATTTGGAGGTAAGGTTTCTATAATTTACGCAAGTAAATATGAAGTATCTAAATTAGTACTTTTATCCAGTCCATATACTGTTAGTATAAAAAAACAACCACTTAAGGTAAGAATAATTAAAAAAGTTGCAAAGATACCAGGATTAAAGACTTTAGCAAATTATTTTAAAAAACATATGGGATCAACTGATTATAAAAATGCTACTCCTATAATGAGAGATATCCTTGTTAAACACGTTAATACTGACACTACAGAAAATTGTAAAAATATTAAAGTTCCTACAATTATCATTTGGGGAACTAATGATACTACAGTAGGCATTGAAAATGCTTATGAAATCGAAAAATTAATTAAGGATAGTGCAGTAATTCCTTATGAAGGAATGGATCACTTTGCATATTTTTATGATAAAGATAAAACTGTACGTATTTTAAAATCATTTATTAGTTAGAAGGTGAATAAAAAATGCATTTTACTTTTTTGATAATAGTATATGCTTTATATGTACTAATTAAATCTAAGAAAACAATGCAATTTTTACAACAAAACAGATACAACCGTGGACATAAGTTTTTTAAATATATTAAATCTCATATAAATCAAATGTATTTAAATAATGAACTTTTATTTATTCCATTAATTGTAGCTGCTAAGTTTTTAAAATTTGAATATATATATGCATTTGTTATTTTATATTTTGTTTTAGTTTTACTTAAACTGGCAATTTATAAACAAGAACAGAAGAAATTACCGCTTGTATATACAAAAAGGATATTAAGATTATATACTACATTCGTTATTTTTTATGGTCTTATTTTTTATCTAGATTACATATTATTATATGAAGAGAATACGGCAATTTTCTTCATAACTCTTTTCTTAATTATTTATTTTGATCAATTAGTTTTAATATTAATTAATTATATAAATGCACCAGTAGAAAAACTAATTGGTTTATATTATAAGAAAAAAGCATCTAATAAACTAAAAAATATGACTAATACCAGTGTTATTGGTATAACAGGAAGCTATGGAAAAACTAGTAGTAAAAACATATTAAGCGATATATTAAATATAAAATATACTGCTATGCCAACACCAAAAAACTTTAATACTCCATTTGGTTTAACAATGACAATTAATAATGAACTTGATAAGTTTAATGACTTCTTTATTGCAGAAATGGGTGCATGTAAAAAAGGCGAGATTAAGGAACTTTGTAATTTGGTTCATCCAAAATATGGTATTTTAACAAAGATTGGTGTTGCTCACCTTGAAACATTTGGGTCTGAAGAAAATATTAGAAAAACCAAATTTGAACTTATTGAATCGCTTCCAGAAGATGGAGTTGGAGTTTTAAATAAAGATGATGAAAAACAAAGAACTTACAATAAAGACTTTAAATGTAAAATCCTTTGGATAGGCATTGATAATAAAGATGTAGATGTTTATGCTCATAGCATTAAACTAACTAATAAAGGTACTACATTTAAAGTTAAATTTAGTGATGATAACAAAGATTATACATTTGAAACTAAGTTATTAGGTAAAGCAAATATATATAACATTTTAGCAGCTCTTGCCCTTGGTAATTATTTAGGAATACCTAAAGATATGCTTATAAGTGCTGTTAAACAAGTTAAACCTGTAGAACATAGATTAGAACTTAAAAGATATTATGATATGTATATGATAGATGATGCATATAATGCTAATCCAGATGGATGCAAAATGGCTCTTGATGTTCTTTCTTTAATGAATGGTAAAAAGATAGTTATATCATCCGGTATGATAGAACTAGGAAAGCTAGAAGAAAAGTTGCATAAAGAGTTAGGCACTTATATGGCTGACAAAGTTGATGAAGTTATTTTAATAGGTAAAGATCAAACTAAAAATATTTATAATGGTTTAGTTGAAAGTAAATTTAATGAAAATAATATTCACGTTTTAAATAATATAATGGATGCTTTTAAATTGGTTCATAAATTAAAAGATAAAGACACATACATTTTACTTCAAAGTGATTTACCAGATATATTTAACGAAAAATAGGAGGAGTTTTATAAATGAAAATTAAAGTTGGCGTTTTCTTTGGTGGAAATTCAGTTGAACATGAAGTAAGTATTATTACTGCAGTTCAAGCCATGGAAAACATGGATAAAAATAAATATGAGGTTATACCTGTATATATAGATAAAAATAGAGTATTTTACACAGGAGAACTTTTAAAAGATATGGAAACATATAAAGATTTTAAAAGTTATAAAAAATATTTAAAGAAAGTTACTCTTGTTAAAAGAGATGATGAGTATGTATTAATTGCACCTGATTCACTACTTAAATCAACTATCAATACCATTGATGTTGCTTTTCCAATAGTTCATGGTAAAGGTGTTGAAGATGGATCAATTGCTGGATTCTTTGATACTTTAGGTATTCCATATGTAGGACCTAGTGTTTTAGGAGCTGCCCTTGGACAAGATAAGGTTGTTCAAAAGCAAGTAATGAAGGCAGAAGGCGTAAATATTGTAGATTATGTATGGTTTTATGAAGATGAATATATTAAAGATGAAGAAGAAATATTTAAAAAAGTTAAAAAGTTAGGTTATCCTGTTATTGTAAAACCTGCTAGACTTGGTTCATCCATTGGTATTAGTTTTGTTAAAAATGAAGATGAATTAAGAGAAGCTATAGATGATGCAATTAATTATGATGAAAAAATAATTGTTGAAGAAGTAGTTGAAAACTTGCTTGAAGTTGACTGTGCTGTTTTAGGCGATCATTCATTTATGGAAACAAGTTTAATTGGTGAAATGATTACAGATAATGATATACTTACTTTTGAAGACAAATACTTATCTGGAGGATCAGGAAAGAAGGCTCCATCTAAAACTAGTGGAAATGTAGAAACAGCTGGATTTAAAATTCCTGCTAAACTAGATAAAAAAGTTGAAGAATCAATATATGAACAAGCTAAAAAAGCCTTCAGAGCTCTAGATTTATCTGGAGTTACAAGATTTGACTTCCTAGTAAATAAAAAGACTAAAGAAGTTTACGTTAATGAACCTAATACAATTCCTGGTTGTCTTGCGTTCTTCTTCTTTACTCCAAAAGATATTTCATACACGCAACTTCTTGATAACATGATTACATTAACTATTAAAAATTATAAAAAAGGTTTAAAGAAGATTTCTTCGTTTGAATCTAATGTACTATCTACATATAATGGTGCAAAAGGAAGTAAAACTAAATTAATGTAAAAACAATCTTTATAGATTGTTTTTTTATTTTATTATATAATCAATTGTAAGAAGTGATTGTTAATGAAAAGAGATTTTTTTAAAAAAATATATATTGAAATAACAAATATTTGCAATTTAAAATGCCCATTTTGTACAAAATCAAGCAGAGAAAAAAGAAGCCTTTCCATTGATGAGTTTAAAATAATTTTATCTAAAATATATCCATATACAAAATATATTTACTTACATGTTTTAGGTGAACCGCTTCTTCATCCTGATATAAATGATTTCATAAATATTGCATCAAAAGATTTTTATGTAAATATAACAACAAATGGATATTTAATAAATAATATAAAGAATAATAAAAATATAAGGCAAATTAATATATCTCTTCATAGTTATAATGAAATATATAATAAATCTTTTGATGATTATATAAATGATATATTTAATTTTTCTGATAATAATAAAAAAACATATTTAAATTTTAGATTATGGTCTAATACGAAGTATTATGATAAGTTTATTTACAGTCTTGAAAGTAAGTATAATATAGTAATAGATAAGGAAAAGAATAATAATACCCTTGATGAGAATGTATTTTTAAATTTCAAAAATGAATTTGTATGGCCACAGGTATCAAATAATAGTAGTATTACCGGACCATGTCATGCTCTAAGCGATCATATATCAATATTATCTGATGGAACTATTACTGCTTGTTGTCTTGATGTAGATGGTGAATTAAGTTTTGGGAATATATTTACTGACTCACTAGATGATATCGTAAAAAATGATAGATTTAATAAAATGAAAGAAGAATTAAAAAACGGTATAAGAAAAAATAATTTATGTAAAAAATGTAATTTTTTAGAATAGTAATTATAATTCAAAATAGTTACTATTTTTTATTTTTAAAATTATTATTATGAGTTATACTATTAATATGTGGTAAAGGAGTATAAGTATGAAAAATCTTAATTCATTAATTATTTTATCAATTTCACTTTTATTTGTGTTTATACTTCTTATGATACCTTCAAAATCTTTAAAAAGAGAGCAAAAAATTGTAGATAATTTATTTACTTCTTATGCAACCATAAATAAAAATACTGGTGGTAATTTTAAATTAGAAAAAGATATTAATTTATCAAATCGTTTACATAACTTAGTATATTATGATGAAATAAATAATATTCATCAAGCATATTTAATAAATAGAAAAACTGGTAAGATCGTTGATTATAAAGCTATTTTAAAAAAAGATTTTTATAGTGAATTTAATGATATTGAGCAACAACTATTACTTGAAAAATATCCTCAGTTTATTGTTAATGGAATATATAGTAGTCCAGATATAAAAAGAGAAGTTGAAGTACTTCCAAATGAAATTAAAATATACTATCAGAATGTTGTTACTGAACCAATGGTTTTGGAACAACTCTATCTAATAATTAATAATAACGAAATCTCTAAGTATTTAAATTATGAATTTTCTTTAGATGAGGAATATAAAAATGAATCTGCTTATGATTATGATCCAACAAAAAAATATATTGCATTTACTTTTGATGATGGCCCTAGTGACGCAAATACAAAAGAAATTATTGATTTTTTAAATAAGAATAAATCAACTGCAACGTTTTTTATGCTTGGAAAATTAATTAATAATTATCCCGATATACCAAAATATGCTCTTGATAATAATATGGAAGTAGGGTCTCATACTTTTTCACATAGTAATTTAAAGAAAATGAAACTAAATAAAGTTGCAGAAGAAATTAATAATACTAATGAAGCATATTTTAATGCAACAGGAGAGACATTTACTTTAGTTAGACCTCCATATGGTTCAATTAATGAAAAAATAAAATCTACATTTGATTATACTTATATTTTATGGTCTGTAGATACAGAAGACTGGAGATATAAGGATGCAGATTATGTTACTAATCACATACTTAAGCATGCACAAGATGGTGATATTATACTTATGCATGATATTCATCCAACAACTAAAGAAGCAGTCTTTAAAGTTGTACCTGAACTTTATGTTCGAGGATATAGAATAGTAAGTGTATCAGAACTTGCTAGAATAAAAGGCGTAGAACTTGAAAAACATGTAAGCTATAGGCATTTTAAACAATAAAAAATAGTGAAAGAATTTATTTCTTTCACTATTTATTTTTTCTTTTTATAACGGCACGTGCAATTAAAAAGAAAATCGAAAAAGCAAGAAGCGTAAAAGCTATTACATATTCCCATAAAGAATTACTTTTACTTATATAGTTTTCAGCAATCATTGCAATTGCAACTCCTAACCCAAATATTCCAATATAAAATAATCTTACTAAAGGGCTTTTCATTATAACCACCTAGAACAATTATACCATATAAATATCATAATTGCATATTTTGTTAACTTTGATATAATTATAATAGGAGTAGCATATGAAAAAGGAAGTAAAAGAGGTAAAAGACGAAAAGTTATCTTTTTATAAATCTGTTTGGATTTTCTTAATAGGTGCCATTATTGGATATATTATAGAAACTTCTTACTATTTTATAAAACATGGCTCTTTTATGAGTAAACAAGGTTTATTATATGGCCCTATCAAACCAATTTATGGTATTGGTGCTGTTCTTATATACATTACTTTATATTTCTTTAAAAACCGCCGAAATGTTGAAATATTTGTATATGGTAGTTTAATTGGTGGATTATTTGAATATATTTGTAGTGTAGTTTTAGAATATGGCTTTGGTACTTGTATGTGGACATATAAGAATATGGGATTTGATATTAATGGAAGAATATATATTCCATATTTACCAATATGGGGAGTTATTGCACTTTTATGGCATAATATTTTATATCCTTTATTTAATAAAATTTATAATAAATTACCTAAATGGATAATGAATATATTAACAATAGTATTAGTAGTATTTTTAGTTTATGATATTTCTATATCGTCGCTTGCGGTAAGACGAATGACTGCAAGAAATAAAGGAGTAGAAGCAACAAGTTTTTACCAAAGATATATGGATAAACATTATTCTGATAAATATATATTAAAGAAAGTACCTTATTTAAGACTTGCGAAGTAAGGTCTTTTTTTACTTTTTAGGTATTTTTTTCTTCCAATTTAATAAAAATATGTTATAATTAAAAGGCAAATCGATGTGTCTCCTTAGCTTAGTTGGTAGAGCAATTGACTCTTAATCAATGGGTCCAGGGTTCGAATCCCTGAGGGGACACCATTTTTTGTTTTAAAAATGGTTGCATATTTTAGTAAAATATTATAAAATGAAATAGGTCCAACAAAAAATGGGCTTGTAGCTCAGCTGGTTAGAGCGCACGCCTGATAAGCGTGAGGTCGGAGGTTCAAGTCCCCCCAGGCCCACCATTTTAAAATTGGCCCGTTGGTGAAGTGGTTTAACACACATGCCTTTCACGCATGCATTCATGGGTTCAAATCCCGTACGGGTCACCAATTTAAAAATTACTCCTAAAATTAGGAGTTTTTTTGTTGCTATAAACCATATTTTCTAGATATAATATATATGTATTATTTATTCAGGGGAGGAATAAAAATGGCAGCTTATGATTACCATAATTGGACATTAGAATTAGAAAGATTACAAAATAAATTACGTAACTCTAGATCGACACTTTCAGATGAAGAGTTCGAACAACTTCAAGCTGATATTGAAAATGCTAAGAAGAAACAAGAAGAGTTTTATCCAGATTATATGTTCGAAGTATATAGAAATTGTGGTCACATATCTGGTGTAAGCTATGAACATATAGGTGGTGGCTATGATAGAAGCCGTACATATGTTAAATGTGTTAAATGTGGTTTAGATGATTCTGTTTTATCAGGACATGCGGGTTTTGATATACCTGAGTATTCTCAAAAAGATGAGAAGATTATGTGGGATTATCTTTATAAAATTGCAGAACCATATTTTGGACCTGGTATATTTACTGGGGTAAAAATTATTGATAAAGATTATCAAGAAATAAAAGACTTATATGATCAAATGATTAAACAAGATCCAGATTTAACAGATTATAAATTTTTAAAAGCATGTGAAGAAAAAATTGGATTAGATTCATTTTATGCTGAAGATTATATAAGAGTTCAAAAAATCCATGGTAATATTATAGATAAAGAAACTGGTAAAGTAAGAACTAGAACTGATGAAGAAACAAAATAAACCAACTATGAATAGTTGGTTTTTTATGCAATAAAAAAACTTATGATTTCTCATAAGAATTATAGACTTATAAAATGGCGGAGCAGGAGAGATTTGAACTCTCGCGCCAGTTACCCGACCTACACCCTTAGCAGGGGCGCCTCTTCAGCCTCTTGAGTACTGCTCCATAACCAAGCCATAAAATAATTTTACACTATTCTAATAAATAAATCAATAAGAAAACGACTATCTTGGTAGTCGTTTTAATTTGTTGTTGATGTTCTTATATTGTCTAGAAATTGGTTCATGATCATTATATAATCATTTCCAGCATCAATGTTTTCTTTTGATAAACTTATCATACTATCTACAACAACTATTTTAGCATTATAGTTGTCTTTTAAATTCTTAATTAAATCTGTTTCTGCATCGGTAGATAGCATAAATATTGTTGTATATTTACCACTTTTAAAGTTACTCTTAATAGTATTGATATTGTTGTTCTTACTTGATTCTTCATCTTTAAGTGATATTACATTAAATCCATAATTTGTTAGGAACTTTAAGGCATCTGATGAAGTAATAATATTATTCTTTTGATTTGCTTTTGCATTCTTGGCAATGTTTCTTAGTTCAGCATCCATTATAGATATTGTTTCTTCTAACTTTTTATAGTTTTCATCGATTGATTGTTTTGTATACTTACTTTTAACATAATTTTTTAAGTTGTCACGAACATTTTTTGTTATCATTAAGAAATTGTTAGGAGCAAGCCATAATTCTTCAATACTGTATGTGTATTTTAAACCATAAGATATATCAATGATTGATATTCTTTTATTCTCATTTATAAAGCTTTTTGCTATATCTTTTTCACTTGTTAAACCATTATAGATAAATATGTCAGCTTTAGCATATTCTTTATTTTGTTTAGGCGTAAGTTTAAATTTATTTAAATCAACACCATTTGGATATACGGAAGTGATTTTAGCATTTTCATTATATAACGTATTTGCTATAAATGTAATTGGATAAACGGTTGTATTAATTGATATTTCTTCCATATTTTTTTGTTTAAAACAACCAGTTGATAACAGCGTAAAACCAATAATAATTAAACTAAATAATTTGTTCTTCATATTTTTATAAACTCCTTTTTATTTAACTGGGTCATACCCAAATTCTCCTTTAGGATGACATTTTTTTAATCTTTTTAATCCTAGTTTTATTCCTTTTATAACACCATATTTATTAATTGCATCTATCATATATTGTGAGCACGTTGGATTAAATCTACACATTGAATGACAATGTAGTGGTGTTACTTGATATAACCTAATAAAAAAGATAAAAATCTTTTTCATTTATTATCACCTACATATTGATTATATTATAAATTTAGAAAATTGTAAAATATCTTTGGCAAATTAAAGCCTTATTTGATATAATAATTTTAGTTTATATTAAGGAATGATATATATGAATTTTTTAAGTAAATATGGTATTAATTTAAATGATGGAAAACTTTTAGATGTTGCTCTTACTCATAGTTCATATTCTAATGAGCATGACGCTGAAAATTATGAAAGACTTGAATATCTAGGTGATGCAGTTTTACAAGTTATTATAAGCGATTACTTATATAATAATACAGATTTACCTGAGGGTATAATGAGCAAAACTAGAGCCAGTTATGTATGTGAAAAAGCTCTTGCTTTTTATGAAAAGAAAATAGGGTATAAAGAATACATTAAAGTTGGTCATGGTCAAATAGGTAACGTTAATGATACAATTGTTGCTGATGTTTTTGAAGCAATTTTAGGAGTAATTTATCTTGATCAAGGTTTTAGTGTTGCTAAAAAATATATTAATGAAATTATTATTCCTTATATTGAAGAAGGTTATCAATTTTTTGATGACTATAAAACTGTACTTCAAGAAATGGTGCAAACAGATAGAAAATCTGTTGAATATAGAGTTGTTAGTGAAGAAGGACCTGCTCATGATAGAACATTTGAAGTAGATGTTGTAATTGACGGCATTGTATATGGGCATGGAATAGGAAAAAGCAAAAAAGAAGCGGAACAACAAGCTGCATATGATGCTTATTCTAAGTGTGCTAAATAAAGGGTGTGGTAAAAGATGTACTTAAAGAATATAAAAGCACAAGGATTTAAATCTTTTGCTGATAAACTTGATTTAGATATTAAAGGTGGTATAACTGCTATTGTTGGGCCAAATGGTTCAGGAAAAAGTAACATCGTTGATGCTGTTAAATGGGTTATGGGTGAACAATCTATCAAATCGCTTCGTGGTTCTGATAACATGACTGATGTAATTTTTTCTGGATCAAAAGATAGACCAATGCAGCAAAGAGCTATGGTTGCTTTAACTTTTGATAACTCTGATCATTATTTTAATAGTGAATATAGTGAAATTGAGGTTAAAAGAGTCGTTTATAGATCTGGTGAAAATGAATATTTGCTTAACGGAAATAAAGTGAGATTAAAAGATATTACTAATTTATTTATCGATTCTGGTGCTGGTAATGATTCATTTAATATTATAAGTCAGGGAAATATTGCGGATGTTATTAATTCTAAACCTGAGGCAAGAAGAACTATTTTTGAAGAAGCAGCAGGCGTACTTAAATATAAAAAGAGAAAAGAAGAGTCACTTAGAAAATTAGATAAAACTAAAGAAAATCTTCTTAGAATAAATTTAGTAATTGATGAACTAAAAACTACAGTTGAACCTTTAAAAGAACAAAGCGATATTGCGAAGAAATATTTAGAATTCAAAAATGAGTTAAAAGAAATTGAAATAGGTTTAATAACTAGTGATATTACATTAATAAATAATGAATACGAAACTTTAAAATCAGAAATTGAAAAACTTTCAAGTGATATTTTAGATAAAGAATCAAGCGGAAATAAGAATAATCTTGAAATTGAAAAGTTAAAAGCTGAAATAACTAAATTGGATGATCAAATTGGTTCTAAAAATAATTCGCTTATTCTATTAAATAATGAGATTGCGTCTTTAAATGCATCAAAACAGATGATGCTTGAAAGAACTAAATATGAATATAACGAAGATCAAATCGCAAGTGTAATTCTTAATTTAAAAGAGGAAATACTTAATTTAGAAAAAGACAAAACAGTTTTAGAAAAAGAAATATCTGATATCAAATCAAATATTATTTTACAAAATAAAGAAAAAGAAGACCTTGATAATGATTTAATTAAAAACAAAGTACAGAAAACCAATATATTAACAAAAATAGCCAATGCTAATAAAGAAATTTTAAATACTGAAAATAAGATTGACATTCTTGAAAATAATATAATAACAAATGCAAAACTTCCATATTCAGTTCAATCAATTTTAAGTAATCCAAGATTTTCAGATATATATGGTACTATTTCACAATTAATAAATACTGATGAAGAGTATCAAGTTGCACTTGATACTGCGCTTGGTAGTTCTGCAAATTTTTTAGTTGCTCTTAATGATAAAGTTATTAAAAATGCAATTAGCTATTTAAAAGAAAACAAACTTGGAAGGGCAACTTTCTTTCCAATTGATATTATAAAACCTAGATATGTAGACAATGATATTGTAACAAGATTAACTGAAGTTAAAGGATATGTTAATACACTTAATAATTTGGTTACATGTGATGAAAAATATCGTGATGTAATTGATAATCAAGTTGGTAATGTTATTGTTGTAGATAATATTGATACCATGAATATGATTGGTAGAATAATTGATTACAAATATAGAATTGTTACTCTTGATGGAGAAATACTTCATGCAGGTGGCTCAGTTACTGGTGGTACAAATAAAAAACGTTCATATATTGAAGAAAAAAATGAACTTGAAAAACTGAAATATGATTTGGAAAATTTGAAAAATAACGAAAAAAAATTCAGTGCCGAATTAAGTTTGGCAAATGAAGAAGAAGAATTAATTTCATCAAAACTAACTGATTTAGAAAAGAAAATAGCAGTTAACATTGAAGTTATAAATCAAAAAAATACTTCATTAAATGAAATTAATAATTTAATAACTGATAAAAGTAATTCTCTTCAAGGTCAAGAATCTTTAAGTAAAAATAAGATTAATGATGAAATCGAAAAAATTATGCAATCTTATAATGAAAAGATTACAGAAAGAGAAATTCTTGAAAAAGATTTAAGTCAACTTCAAAATAGTAAACTTGATTTAAGTAATAAGCTACTTGATGAGGAAAACAAGTTAAAACAAGAGAATCAAGAATACAATCAAATGTCTAACCAGTTAAAAGAAAAAGAAATTAGGTTAGGTAAGTTTGATGTTAAATTAGATAATTTACTTCTAAATTTATCTGAAAATTATCAGTTAACTTATGAAAAAGCTAAGCTGGAGTATCATTTAGATATTGATCAAAACGAAGCAAGAAATAGGGTTAATAAAATTAAAAGAGAGATTAATGCATTAGGCGAAGTTAACGTTGGAGCTATTAGTGAATATGAAAGACTTGGCCAAAGATATGAATTCTTAACTAAGCAACAAAGTGATCTAGATACTGCAAGTAAAGAACTACTTGATATCATTGATGAAATGGATAAAATAATGGTTGATAAATTTGCAACTACATTTGACAAAATCAAAGATGAATTTGCTACTGTATTTAAAAAATTATTTAAAGGTGGTAAGGGTATATTAAAACTTACTAATCCGGAAGATATATTATCAACTGGAATTGAAATTATTGCAGAACCTCCAGGGAAGAAACTTAATTCTATTGTTTTGTTAAGCGGAGGAGAGAAAACACTAACTGCAATTGCTTTATTATTTGCAATACTAAATGTTAAGACGGTTCCATTTATCATATTAGATGAAGCTGAAGCTGCTCTTGATGATGCTAACGTTGATACATTTGGTGAGTATATAAAAGAGAAAAAAGATAAAAGTCAATTTATTCTTATTACACATAAGAAACGAACTATGGAATATGCCGATATCTTATATGGTATTACAATGCAAGAATCTGGTGTAAGTAAAGTAGTAAGTGTAAGGTTAGAAGACAAATAAAAAAGATATCACAAACGTGATATCTTTTTATATTTCTCTCATATTTTCTGCATCTTTATAAGGACATTTAGGATTTATGTGATCTGTAAATAATATACCATTTAAATGATCTATTTCATGTTGGAATGCAATTGCTAAGTCTTCTCTTGCTCTCATAGTAAACTCATTACCATCTTCATCATAAGCTTTTACTGTAATTCTTGCATGTCTTGGAACAATTCCGTCAACTTCACGATTTACACTTAAACATCCTTCGCCTTCACCAACATAGATCATTTCTTCACTCATAGATATAATCTCAGGATTTATAACTACATATTTATCAAATTCGCCATCATCATTTTCATTACATATAACAAAAGCTCTTTTTGGAATGCCTACTTGTACAAAGGCAAGCCCCATTCCAGGCCTTAAATTATATTTTTTACTATATGTATCAATTTGACTCATTTCTAAGTATGTAAGCATATCCTTAAGCATCTTTTTATCAGATGGTTCCATAGGGAATGTTACATCTTTAGATGGTTTATGTAAAATTTTTTCTTTTTCATCTAAAATTTTAATTAAAGGTAACTTCATATATAACCCCTCGCTTTTTTCACATGTATTTTAACAAATATTTATTAAAAATGCAAAAAAAAGAAAGGATTTTATCCTTTCTTTAGTTAATTTTTACCATTATTAAAGAAGTTCCATCCTGATCCTATAATAATAACTAATAAAATAAATAATACTATCCATATAGCACCACTTGATCCAATACCGCTTGTATAACCTACGAAACCGCTATTTTGGCAAGGGGTTTGATATCCTCCTTGATAATAACCATTATTTCCATAATAATACATAGTTATACCTCCTTTTCATATCTAATATAATATATTAATAATTGTTTCTTTTTGACATTATTTTTATTGATTTAATTTTGTTTTTTTATATATTGTGCTATTATTAATAATAGGTGATAGCATATGAGAAAGGTATGGAATAAAATTGATAAACCCCTTTTTATTGCGTTTGTTATTTTAACTATTTTTGGCCTTTTAATGATATATTCATCATCAAGCGTATCATCTGTATTAAGATATAAAAAACCTACATATTTTTTCTTTGAAAAACAATTAATATTTGTAGTTTTTTCTTTTATAATTGGTTATTTTATAATTACAACGCCAACCAAGTTTTATAAAGGTGTTGCTATTATTGGAACTGTTGCTAGTGCATGCATATTAATATCATTAGTAACAAAGAGGGTTATTACTAATAATGCATCAAGTTGGTATAAGTTTGGACCTTTATCGATTCAACCAAGTGAATTTATTAAATCATTTTCTATTTTAACTATGGGGTATTTTTATGGTAATTATTTTGCTAGAAAAAATAAAAACTTACTCCATGCATTTATTCCGCTCATATTTTATGTTGTTTTTACAGTTTTAATTATGCTTCAACCAGACTTTGGGTCAGCTGCTATATATGCTGGAATAGTAGGGGCAATATTCTTAACATTACCATTTAAAGAAAAAGGAATGAAATATTTTAAATATGGGGCTTTAATAGCAGTCTTTTTAGGGTTATATATTCTTTTATTTCATTCATCAGCCTTAACTCACACTCAAGAAAGTCGTTTTAATTATAAAGAGCCATGTTCAAGATATACTCAAGAAACTGGATATCAAGTTTGTAATGGATATATAGCAATGAAAAATGGTGGGTTATTTGGTGTAGGGCTTGGTAATAGTACTCAGAAATATCTATATTTGCCAGAAAGTCATACTGACTTTATATATCCTATAATAGTTGAAGAAATGGGACTTATAGTTGGTATTGTTGTAATACTTGTTTATGGATTTATATTAATTAGAATTTTGGAAATATCCAAAAGAGCACTTAATTTAAGAAATCAAATTATATGTTATGGTGTGTTTATCTATTTAGCACTTCATATATTAATTAATCTTGTTGGTATTACGGCACTTTTACCATTAACAGGAGTTCCACTTCCACTACTTAGTTATGGTGGATCGTTTGCCATGAATGTTATATGTATGATATTTGTTGTTGAAAGAATTGCATATGAAACAAATGTCGAAAAGAGTATGACAAAAGTTAATTAAATTAAAAGGAAATTTCATATTTTTCGGAAAAGTATATTAGTGAAAGGAGAAAAATATGGAATTTTTTATTTGCATCAAAAATAAAATTGTTGAAAATTATATTTTAATTATATTGTTACTATTTGTTATTGCAATAAGCGATATTATTATGGTTTTAACATTTAATAGTATAAGTAAAGAAGGTAATATTAAATCAAACGAAAATGTATTATTTGAACCCCAAGATAAAAGCAGTAATCAGATGAAAACTATAAAAGTAGATATTAAAGGCTATGTTAAAAAACCAAATGTATATGAAATAACTGAAGGCTCTAATGTACTTGATTTAATAAATCTTGCTGGTG